>Ga0210054_1001728_pt1 | contig 17802 bp, 20 predicted proteins | sample CryGeymeta201516_FD_185470 | JGI IMG/M metagenome (GOLD analysis project Ga0210054, IMG submission 185470) | Groundwater microbial communities from Crystal Geyser aquifers in Utah, USA - Crystal Geyser metaG 2015-16 (SPAdes) (version 2) | ecosystem: Environmental > Aquatic > Deep subsurface >... | reverse complement strand
GGACCACCCGCGCCCTTACTGACCACTCACAACTCACCACTCACCAGTTTACCGACGACGCCTGGGGCAACGTCCTCGCCGCCTCCGACCCCGCCGCCACCCCGCATCAGTACATCGGTCGCTACGGCTACTACGCCAACGGCACCAGCGGGTTGATGCTGCTGACGCAGAGGTACTATGACGGTGGGGTGGGGAGGTTTGCGAGTGAGGACCCGGTGAGGGAGGGGGCTCATTGGGCCCGGTACGGAGATGCGAGCCCGACGACTGGAATCGACCCGAGTGGCCGCTCCATTCTGAGCGAACTGGAGGAGAGACTGGAATGCTACCACGACGCCGGCCGCAGCTGCTGCCGACGACGGAGGCGCGTATGCCCGCAGGACACGCCGCGTTGCAGGGCGTGCGCAAGGACCGAACTGGGAAGCCCTACGGGCAGCGTTGAGACCTACTGCCGCACGATCCAGAACCTTCTCGCGCGCAAGCCGGCTTTGCCAGACCCCGCAGGGGCGGCATGCATCCTGAAGGAGATGAACGTTCGGCACGAGGTTGATGCCATCGCCCAGAGCCACTGCCCCGAGGGGCCTAATCGGGACAAGTGCATACATTGCATGGTCTCGTGCGAACTCACGACGCGGTGCGGTCTCCTTGCCACCGTTTTCGCCGGGTGGTGCAACGAGTTGAGAGGGCTGACGGACTGCGGGCGCTCCAGGTTCGAGGAAGAGGACCTCCGGGCCAACGAGCGTGGGAGACAGACCGCAATGGACGGCAAGTCCTGCGTCGAAGGGTGCAGCGAGTATGGTGCTCGGCCGGTCCCTTGGCCGTAGGGCTCCGATGTACTGGGAGGGGGCAGCTTGGTATGGACCACTCGCGCCCTTCGTCATGAGGTGAGAAACCATGGGCGGCAGCCCGCTGAAGCGCCGACGCGTCGTCCGCACGGTCGCCCTAGTGGCGTTTGGGGGCGTCCTGTTTGCGCTGCCGGTCTTCCTTCTGCTGCGGATCACGGATCCCGGTGAGAAGGACCACGCAGGTGATTGGGCCGTGTTCTACCGGCAGACGGTGTCCACCTACTTCGTCCTGCCACCTGAAGCGGACGTGGTCTCGGCACAGGAGACACAATCGCCCTTCCGTACGTTCACAGTGCGGTTTCGTCTGCCACGTACCAAGCCCCCGGGCGCATGGATCGAGAAGATTGCTCGGGAATCGGGCCTCAGCGGCTGCAGGATCGACGCCTTTCAGTACGACGCAGGCGACCGGAGCCTCGTGTACTACCAGGAGGGCGGGTTCTATGCGGAAAAGGGCGAGTACGAGGTCTACGCAGAGTACGTTCCGCGAGATAGTGGCCGGCCAGTTGCTCCAGACTGACAACGCCACCTGGGAAGCGGGCCCGTGGACCTTCGGACACCGGGGTCGTGTACTCAAAGCTCAGTATGTCGCCGGCGGGCACGCGGTTCTTCCTGAGCCGCACCGTCTACAACGCCGCCGGGCCGGTCGACTGCGCAAACGTTCTGTCCAACCTGACCAGTATGTCCGATGCCTTGCCCGAGTGGCTTGGCTTCGGCGACCCCGCGTTCCCGTATGATGGCAGTCTGAACGAGATGATCCGGGCGAGCAACGCGGCCTGCTGCCATAGCGGTTGGCCCGTCAAGTAGTCGGTCTACGCTGGCCATTGGCTCGCCGGCCGATGTTGAACCCACCATGAGACTCAGCACGCGACGTTGTTGCTTAGCCATTCTGCTGGGGGGCGTGTGCTACCTCTGCTTTGGAGGCTATGACCGGCTTCAACTTGCCTGGCACACAGCCTGGGTCTCTCCCGAGTTTGGGATGGCTGCTGGCTTCGGCGGCAGGCAGGCAGTCATGTGCCTCACATTCAGCCAGGATGGACGGCTGTTGGTTGCGGGAACAATGGGGGGGACCCTGGTCGCCTGGGAGGTGCCGACGGGCCGAGTGGCGTGGTCTGACCACGGCTATGGCTGGGTCGACGCAGTGGTCTTCTCGCGCGCTGACGATACCTTGGCGGTGTGGGGATGCAGACGAGGGGCGGAGTTGGCGACGGTGAGTGTGTGGGATGGCAGCCAGGGCGTGATGGGCCGCGTGCTCCTAAGAGGAGGCGACTATCGGTCGCTCCTGTTCGGGCCCGACGGCAGGTGGCTGGCGTGCGGGAAGTGGCTTGCGGACAGTGACTCACCGGGGACCAGTGTCGTCAGCAGCGACAGCGGAGAGCCTCTGGCTCTGTTGACGGCGCCGGTCAGCGTCGGGGCACTGGCACTCAGTCGGGATGGACGTCTATTGGCCATCGGGGGCGGAGACACCTCGCGAGGGCACCAGCCCCCTCAGGTTGCCCTTTGGGAAGTGGACGGGTGGCGTCGGCTGGCAGCAAGCGCCCCCAGTCGCGCCCTTGGGTGGGCGCCACCTGCCCAGTTCGTTCGAGCCCTTGCGTTCGACGCCCAGGGCGGGGAGCTGGCGATTGCCGGCGAGACCAAAGACATCAGCGTCTGGGACGTGCACGGGGATCGCCAGACCGACTTGAAGGGACATGAGGGCTGGGTATTCGGGTTGGCCTTTGGCGTGAACGGCCAGCTTGTCTCTGGAAGCAGCGACAGAACCGTGAGGGTGTGGGACGTTCAGGCGGGGAAGTGTCTCCGCACGCTGAGGGGGCACTGGGGCGACGTGAACGACGTTCGCGTCTCGCCGGACGGGGAGATTGCGGCGTCCGCCAGCAACGATGGCACGGTCCGGCTCTGGACCATGCGCAGTGGCCGGTGTCGGGCGGTCCTTCGTGCGCCAGGCGCCGCACCGCGGCCTTAGGGAGGGCACGCCATGGCGCGCAGGCGATAGGTGAGCGTTCTCGATTGGCAAGGCCGGCAAGATCCGGGCGGGCATTCTCAAGGCGAGCGCCCCAATTGCCGGCGGGAAGACGGTGAGCTCCACTTACACGGCAGTCGGCACCCGCGCCACGATGACCGACCCGGATGCCGGAGTCACCAGTTACCAGTATGACAGTGCCAACCGGCTGACCAGCCTGACGAACCCGATCAATGAGACCACGGGCTTGCAGTACGACGCCCTTGGTAGGCTTGTCCGCCAGGACAATGCCAACGGCACCTACGGCACGTGGACGTTCGACGCCGCAGGTCAGGTGACCAACGTGGCGACGAAGAAGTCGAACGACACGATGGTGTTGAGCATGGCGTACACCCGCGATAACGTGGGGAATCCCACCCAGATCACCGACCAGCTTCTGCTGCCGGACAACCAGATCCTTCGGCGCGCTCAGGACAGGCTCTGGGAAGCCGGGACGTGGACGTTCGGCTACGACAACATCGACCGGCTGACGCTTGAGAAGCGCACCGGCAGCCACCCGTACTGGTACGAATACGCGCTGGATGGCGCGGGGAACCGCACCCAGTTCGTGCAGAAAGACGGCAACGGCGACGTGATTGGCACGACCAACGCCACCTACTCCGCCGACAACCGGCTGCTGGCCTACGGCAACACCAGCTACACCTGGGACAACAACGGCAACCAGGTGGCGAAGACGACCAACCAGGTGACCGTCACGTACACCTGGGACTACGAGAACAAGATGACCGGCCTGCGCCTCCGCGCCGAGCGGAAGGGCAACGGCGATGGACGCGTCTACCTGATCACCGCCACGGTGACCGACGCCAGCGGCAACGTGACCAAGAAGTGCCGCGCGGTGACGGTGCCGATGAGCCAGAGCGCCAAGGACAAGGACGCCGTGGCGGCGCAGGTGGCTGCGGCCGTGGCGGCAGGAGTGCCGTTGCCGTATGACTCGACCGCGGGGCCGGTGGTAGGACCGAAGCAGTAGCGGCGACCCCGGCGGTTTCCGAGAGAATGACGGGCCGGCGCGCGAATCGCGCGCCGGCCCGCTTGTCGTGCGGGATCGTGTCAGGGGCAGGTGGAGGACGGAGACGGCCATGTGCACTGACGCTCTCGCGCTTGCCCTCCGGCGGGCGGACGGGTAGAATCGGCATTTGGCTAGGCAGTCCTTGCCTCGCCCTGGAGGTAGACCATGCCAACCATCGGCGTTCAGCAACTGCGGGCGAACACGGCGGAAGTGCTCCGGAACGTTCAGCAGGAGCAGACTGAGTATGTCGTGACGCGCAAGGGACAGCCGGTGGCGCGGCTGCTGCCCGTAGCGAAGACCGAGCCCCCTGCTCTCGATTCGGAAGCGCACAATGAGTGGGCCGAGTTCGCCCGTCAGTTACAGGAGGCAGGGCGCCGTTGGCCCAAGGGGCTCTCGACGCAGCGGCTCATGGACGAGATACGGGGGTAGCACACGGTGTTCACCATAGACGCCAGCGTCTACGTTAACGCCGCGAACGTCGCTGAAGCCGGGTCACCCGTGAGTCGCGGACTCCTCGACCGAATCGGCGACCTCCAAACGCCCGTGTTCTCTCCCACGCTGTTGCTCGTGGAGGTCGCGGGTGCACTCGCACGTGCGACCGACGACGCGGCGGAAGGAGTCGCCGCCGCCCGGAAGCTGCGGACGATGCCCGATCACACACGGGCCGTGCTCGACGACCTCCTGGCCGAAGAGGCAGTCCAACTGGCGACTCAATGCCGCCTCCGTGGCGCCGATGCCGTCTACGGTGCGGTGGCGAAGCGGCATGGCTGCAAGCTGGTGACGCGGGACCAGCAGCAGCTCGACCGACTGAAAGGCGCGGTGACCTGCCTCACACCCGAGGAGGCGCTGGCGCAGTTGGACGCGGCGACTGCGGCGAGCTGACGGTCTCGAATGTCTGCTACGCGCGCCCAGCCGTGGCGCTTTCGGTTGCCCGGGACGAGCTGGTGGAAGACCGGGGCGGCGACGGGAACTTCTCGCCCGACGCGAAGATCGTTCCGGACGCCACGGGGAAGATCACCGGCCTGCGCTTGCTCCCCGGCGGGCTGACGGGTAGAATCGGCATCTGGTGAGGCAGTCCCTGCCTCGCTCGGGAGGTGGACCATGCCAACCATCGGCGTTCAGCAACTGCGGGCGAACACGGCGGAAGTGCTTCGGAACGTTCAGCAGGAGCAGACTGAGTACGTCGTGACGCGCAAGGGGCTGCCGGTGGCGCGGCTGCTGCCGGTGGTGAGTCCCGAGGCGCAACCGACCACGGCCTCCCGCCAGGAGGCATGGGAAGCGTACGTGCGGTGGGCCGACGAGGTACGTCGCCGCTGGCCGAAGGATGTCTCCACTCAGGCGCTCATGGACGAGATTCGAGGGTAGGGTCATGTTCACCCTCGACGCCAGTGTCCATGTGAATGCCTTGAACCCAGCCGAGCACGGCTCCCCGGAGAGCCAGCAACTCCTGGCGCAACTGGAAGCTCTGCGCTGCCCGATATTCGTGCCCACGCTTCTGCTGGTGGAGATCTCTGGCGCTGTCACCCGCTCGACGGATGACGCGGCTCAGGGCATGGGCGGCGCCCAAAGGGTCAGGAACACGGCGGGCTACACGTGGGTGCCGCTTGACGATTTCCTGACCCAAGAGGCCGTCCGTATGGCGGCTACGCGCCGCCTCCGTGGCGCCGATGCCGTCTACGCCGCCGTGGCGAAGCGCTACGATTGTAAGCTGGTGACGCGGGATCAGCAGCAACTCGACCGACTGAAAGGCGCGGTGACCTGCCTGACACCCGAGGAAGCGCTGGCGCAGTTGAGCAGCCCTGCTCATCCGGCCACCGGGGCACAGGAAAATGACTCGCACGCTCCGGCTCCAACTGAGGCTCAGCCACAATGCACCGCCCAATGACGTTGACTTCGTTCCAGGCTCCAGCCCTACTCATTGCGACTCTCTGCAGCGGCGGTCCGGCGGCCGTCGCCGAGGAGGCTCCTTCGTGGCCTCAGTTTCGTGGACCGCAGGGGGACGGGGTCTCGACTGAGACCGGGCTGCTGAAGCAATGGCCTGAGGCCGGGCCGAAGCTGCTGTGGACTGCCGAGGGGCTCGGGTTCGGGTTCGGCAGCGTCACCGTCGGGGGAGGTAGGATCTACGCTGCCGGCGACCGCGACAAGCACACCGTCGTCACAGCCTTGAACATGGAAGGCGCGGTCCAGTGGCAGTTCGAGAACGGCGCGTCGTGGGACGATCCGACCCCGGGCGGCCGGAGCACTCCCACCTTCGATGGCGGGCGGGTCTACCATGAGAACGGCCACGGCGCTGTCGTGTGCCTCGCGGCCGACACCGGGGAGAAGCTCTGGGGCCGGAACCAGGCCGAGGAGTTCGGTGGTCGGTTCAGTTCGTGGGGGTACGCTGAGTCGCCCATCATCGACGGCGACCACGTGCTCTGCTGCCCCGGCGGGGAGACAGCGATGGTGGCGCTGAACAAGACCACCGGAGAGACGGTCTGGAAGTCGGCCAGCTCGGGCGAGCCCGCCGGGTACTCGACGCCGATCCTGGCTGAATACCAGGGGCTGCGCCTGGTCCTGACCATGAGCGAGAAGTCACTGATCGGCGTCAACGCCGACACCGGCGACTTGCTCTTCCGGTTCGAGCACTTCACCCCCCGCTACGTGGCCAACTGCGTCTCGCCGCTCTACCACGACGGACACATTCTCGTCAGCGGCGGCTACGGCAAAGGCTGTGTGCTGCTGAAGCTCGGCATAGCCGGGAAGCAGGCGACCGTGGAACCGGTGTGGCGGACCGAGAACCTCGACAACCGGCACGGCGGCATCCTCCTGCTGGACGGGTTCTTGTACGGCGCGTCTCAGTGGACAAACAAGGGCAAGTGGGTCTGCCTGGAGTGGCAAACAGGCGCGCTGCGCTATGCCGAACCCGGCGTGGGCGAGGGTTCGGTCACCTCTGCCGAGGGACTGCTCTACACGTTGAGCGAGGGACGCAAGATGGGCTTGGTCAAGGCGACCCCTGAGGGCCACGAGGTGATCAGCCAGTTCAGCCTCCCCGCAGGAGGCAAGGGCGCCACCTGGGCCCACCCGGTGGTCCGCGGCGGTCGGTTGTATGTCCGGCATGGCGATCTGCTCCATGCGTTCGACGTGCGGGCAGGCTGAGCGGGCCCTACTGACGTGCTTGGACAGGATGTACAGGATTGTCAGGATGAACCGGCCAGGGCATTGGCAAGGCTGACTCGTCGGAACTGTCGTGCGCGTCAGGCCCCTGTCAAATTGCGGCCCTATCCTGCCCATCCTGTGCATTTTGTCGAGAGGCCGTACCGGAACCGCAACAGACCTTTTCTCAGGGAAAGTCAGGGGTTGCCGCGTGGATGGCGAACATTCTGGAGCAGCAACTGACGGACTCCGTCAGTCGATCAGCGCGTAGAAGGAGACAGAGCTGTGAGTCGATTCAGGAAAGCAAGTGACGTCAAGGTAGGCGCCATCGGCTATGGTGGCGCATTCAACATGGGCAGAGCACACCTCAACGAGATGAAGCGGGCGGGCATGACGCCCGTTGCCGTGGCCGAACTCGATCCGGAGCGGCTCAAGGTCGCCGCCACGGACTTCCCTGGCATCGAGACCTACGGCTCGGTCGAGGAAATGCTGAAGAAGTCGGACGTGAACCTGCTGGCCATCATCACGCCGCACAACACCCACGCCAGGCTGGCGGTCCAGTGCCTTCGCGCAGGGCGGCACGTGGTCACCGAGAAGCCCTTCGCCATCACCACCGGCGAGTGCAATGCCATGATTGCGGCGGCGCAGAAGAACGACTTGGTTCTCTCCACGTACCACAACCGTCACTGGGACGGGTGGATCATGGATGCCGTGAAGACCATCCGGTCCGGGAAGATTGGCGACGTTCTTCGGGTGGAAGCCCACATGGGCGGCTACGGCAAGCCGGGCGACTGGTGGCGGACCAGCAAGTCCATCTCGGGTGGGGTGCTCTACGACTGGGGTGTCCACCTGCTGGAGTACGCACTCCAGATCCTCGACTCCGACCTCGTCGAGGTTTCCGGCTTCGCCAAGACCGGGTTTTGGGCGCCGGAGACCGCCTGGAAAGACGACACCAACGAAGACGAAGCCTTCGCGGTGGCCCGGTTCGCCAGCGGCGCCTGGCTGACGCTCTGCATCACCTCGGTCGACTCGAACCCGAAGCGCGGATTCCTGGAGATCACCGGCACCAAAGGCACCTACATCCTGGACGGGTCGGTGCACGAAATCACCACCCACAAGGGTGGCGAGACCATCGTCACCAAGGGATCCCACTCCGCCAGCGAAGGCTGGCGGCTCTACCAGAACATCGCCGACCACCTGGTGAAGGACGTGCCCCTGGTCATCACGCCCGAGTGGGCCCGCCGCCCCATCCACATCCTGGACCTGGCGAACCAGAGCGCCAAGGCCGGCAAGGCGATGAAGGCGAAGCACGCGTGATCGCGTAGTCGCGCCTCGCGGCAGTGCCGGACCCGACGTTGGCCGCCGGGAAGGATGGAAGGCTGGAAGATTGGGCGCCCACCCCGGGCTTCCAGTCTTCCAGCACTGCCCGGGCGTCTCCGCAGAAGGGAACCGCAATACCCCATAGACGCTCGGGCGGATTGGACGCCTGCCAGGCCCCGACGTGTCCGAGTCGAAAGCAAGCTCTTCCCCGTGGACGCGGACCGCGGCGAGGTGAGTACGGCGAAGGGCTGCGACCCCAGACCGGGGCGAGAGGGCCACCCATGGCAATCAGCCTCACCCGTTCGCTCGCGACGAGTATCCTCCTGCTGACAGGAGTACCGGGCAGAGCGGAACAGCCGCCGATGCCAGGTAGCGGGGGTGCTCCTCGCCTCACCCACCCCCGCATGCCCGGTGTCCGTTGCGCGGAGCTGTGGAACCGCGACTGGCCGCGCACGCTGCACGACAAGCAGCTCACCGGCTTTTCGCCGCTCACGTGCAACATGAAGGCGGCGCCGCGGGTGTGGGCCACCCTCGACGTGGGCGGCGAGCTGAGTTGGACACGGCAGGTCACAACGCGGGACGGGCGCACGCTGCTGCTGCTCAACGACGGCCGCCTGCGAGCGGTGTCGGAGGCTGGCAAGGTGCTGTGGGAGAGCGGCGAATGGGGGGCAGTGGTCTTCTTCGGGGACCTGCGCGGGAACGGGCGAGACTACCTGATGTTAGGCGTCGGTCCGCGGCTCTCGGTCGTGGACACCGCCACCGGCAAGACCGATTGGGTTCATGTGTTCGAGCCAGCGCACGTGTACGTGCGTGCCCGCGTCGGCGATGTGCTGCCGGAGCGACCCGGTCTCGAAGCGGCGGTGTTCTTCCAGTATGGCGAGGAAGGCTGCCTGCTCAGCTTTCCGCCGGAAGGCGAGCCGCAGTTCGTCTGGCAGCGGAAGGTGGTGGTCGACGGAGAACACCCGGAGCGCGCCGACCACGGGTGCGACATTCGCCTCGACCTCTCCGTGCCGGAAAGGCCAATGATCTGGAACATCCGCCACCACCGCTGTCGTGGCTTCGATGCCCGCACCGGCGACATCCTCAGCACACTGGTCTACGACATCGGCGGCGGGCACCGCCGGAACTACGGCCCGTGGGATTTCGGGACCGGCAAGGGCGGGCGGCCGCTGATCTGTGTGGTCGGTGAAGCCATCCAGACCCACGTCCACGCCATCCGCCTCAACCGCAACGGACCCAGCGAGCTGGCGTGGCAGCACTACTACGGCGAGGTCTATGTGGTGCCGGGCGTGGCGGTGAAGAACCTGGCCATTGCCGACGTCGATGGCGACGGCGAGACCGAGATGGTCTACAACGTCCGCGACCCCGAGAAGGACTTCCGCTCCTTTGTCCGCGTCCGCGACGCCGACACCGGGGAGATTGAGGTCGAGTTGGCAGACCAGTGGTGCGCCGGCACGTTCACCGGGGTGGGCAGCGACGGGAACAACGGCCTGCTGGTGTACCCCGCGCCCGCCGGCACGACTCCGGATTGGGGCGAGCTGACCGTGCTCCGCTTCGCCGGCTCCGGCCACGTCGAGCCGGCCGGAACAGTGCCGACCGCAAGCACCAACGCGGTCACAACCATGCCCGGCGCCGAGGGCAACGAGCTGCTCCTCCGCTCCACCGGCGGCGCCGACGACGCGCTGAGCCGGTACACCCTCCGCGGCGGCAAGCTGACGCTCCTTGCCAGCACCCGCGCCCCGGCGTTGCTGGAGGCGCCCCTCCGCGACGTTCTGCGTACCGCGGGCGGCGAGCCGACTTTCCTGGTAGCGGGCGCCAGCGGCAGCCTGCAAGGCCTGACGTGGGAGGGAAAGGCGCTCTGGGACGTCCCCTTGCTCGGCGGCCCTGCCGCCACGCTCAGCGCGGCTGACCTCGACGGCGACGGCAAGGCCGAACTCGCGGCAACGATGCCGGGCAATCGGGCGGCCGTGTTCGCACTCGACGAGTCGGGTCACGCCACGCAGCGCTTCAGCCGGGAGTTCCATGGTGCGCGGTCGCGCTACAGCCCGCTCTTGTTCGACCTCGATGGCAACGGGCAGCTTGATTTGGTCGCCCCTGGCACCACGCGCGACGGCAAACTCGTTACGCGTGCCTACCGGCCCGACGGCACACTGCTCTGGGAGCGCGCACTGGACATGGCGACCGCAGGGGGCGGCACGACCGTGGCGTGGAACGCCGGAGCGTTCCTCCCGGGACCGCAGGCCGGCCTCGCCGTCTCCGTGGGGAACGCCAACCGCACGCGGGAGGGGACCTATCTGCTCGACGGCGCCACCGGCAAGATCCTCTGGTTCAAGGACATGTATCGAGACGGCACCTCCATCCGCGGCTGCGTGCCAGTCGGTCTCCCCAGCGCCTTCGATGTAGACGGCGACGGCGTTGAGGAGGTCGGCATGGACATGTACAGCTACCTGGCCTACCTGCGGGGCACCGACGGCAGCTTCGCCCTGCTCCACCACACGCGGAACATCCGCGCCGAGAACGCCCTCTATGCCGGCTTGCTCTACCACAGCTTCAGCCCGGTGTACCGCGCGGAGACCGACGACAAACCGCACTGGCTGATATCGCTGGGGCACGGCGACCTCGGTCTGCTCAACCCCGACCCGACCGCGGGCGTGTGGAAAGAAGAGCTGGGCTACGACGTGCCCGACCGGATCGGGCTGGTCGATGTGGACGGCGACGGTGCCCTGGAGGTGGGCTACACCGTCCGCAACAGCCCCGTCTTCAAGTGCCGCAACCTCTGGACCGGCGAAGTCAAGTGGGAGCTGACACTGCCCGGCCCGATCTACGGTCCCGTCATCGCCGCCGACGTGGACGGCGACGGCAAAGGCGAATTCCTCGGCGGCAGCTACTGCCTCGGCACCAACGCCGAAGGAAAGGGCGAGCTGCGCTGGCAATCCCCGGTGTCCCTCGGCTGGGCGATCATCGCCGACTTCGACGGCGACGGCTTCGGCGAACTCGCCTGCGCCTCGCGCGGGAAGATCTACGTTCTCAAAGGGACGGCGTCCGTCGCCGAGCCGTGATGACGAAGTGATCCACGCCCCGCGAGTGGGCGCTTCTGGTCGGGATCAGTGACTACAAGCGCGACCACATCCCCGACCTCCGGTTCGCGCCAAACGACGTGCTCAAGCCACGGGAGACCCTCGTCACGACGGGCGGCTACCGGCCCGACAATGTCCGGCTGATGACCGCTCAGGACAAGGGAGACCTCTATCCGACGAGCGCCAACGTCCAAAGCAAGCTGACGGAGTTGGCAACGGAAGTCGGCGCACAGGACACGTTCCTCTTCTTCTTCTCCGGACACGGGGCGAGCCTCTTCGGGGACTACTACCTGCTGACCGCTGACGCAGACGCCGCTACCCGGGAGACGCTGGGGCAGACCGCTCTCCCGTTGACCAGCGTTTCGGCGCTTCTTCGCGGTGTCCGCGCCGGAACCAACCTCTTCATTGTGGACGCCTGCCGTAACGATGTCGGCGCGGCGAAGGGCGGCCAGCCCACTCTCGACACCGAGGGATTCGCCAAAGCGGTTAGGGTCGTTTCCCGCGCAGGCGGATGACCTCGCTCAGCCGCTCCAGCCTCGCGGTATCGTCCACGAACGTCTGACCGTTCGCCGAGTCGCCGTGGCCTGCCTCGGCACTGCGGTACTGGTAGCGGTAGATGCGTATCGCGTCCGACGCCTGCTGAAGCTGCCACCGCTTCGTGCCCACGCGCCCGCCCGCCCCGGGCAGAAACAGGTCCAGCGTCTGCTCGAACGTGTAGGCGGGATGCTCCCGGGCGAAGACCAGGAACTCGCCGACCCAACGCACCAGATAGGGCTGGTGCTTCGCCAGCGCCAAGTTATTGTCTTGCAGGAACTTGGCGTAGCCTTCGAGCACTTCGCGCAACCGATCGTCGCGTTCCGCCATCTCTCGGCTTCGTGTTTATCCAGATCTGTATAACACTCGATTATCCTTGGTTATCCATGGCCTGTCGAGCTGCCTTTCGCCCCTGAGGGCGGTTCATCGCTCGAAACAGCCTTGTCGACAACTGGAAATGGCGGTACACTGAACGACCGCAGCCCCAAAGGAGGGATTTCTGTAGAAAAACAAGTTGGGGCGGAGAAGTAAGAACAACGAAAGGAGACAGGAGGCATGAGAACGAGATGTGCAATCGGGATAGTGGTCGCGGCGGGAATGTCGGCTCTTCTGGTGGGGAGCGCGTTTGCGCACTGTGACACCACCAGCGGACCGGTCATTCCGGAAGCCAAGGCGGCCTTAGAGAAGGGCGACGTGACCCCGATCCTGAAGTGGGTCAAGAAAGATAACGAAGCGGAGATTAAAGCCGCGTTCACGAAAGCCGTCGCGGTTCGAGCCAAGGGGCCAGAGGCGAAGCAACTGGCCGATCAGTACTTCCTCGAAACCCTCGTGCGGTTGCACCGCGCAGGCGAAGGCGCCCCCTACACGGGCATCAAGGATAGACCCGTAGAACCTATCGTCGCCATGGCCGACAAAGCCCTTGCGGACGGTTCCGCAGATGCGATGATCACCAGGATCAGCGGCCACATGGCGGCGGCGATCAAGGAAAAGTTCACGAAGGTTGTGGAAGCCAAGAAGAACAAAGACAAGAGTGTCGAAGCGGGCCGGGAATTCGTGGAAGCCTACGTCGTCTACATGCACTATGTCGAGGGCATCCACACCGCCATCATGTCGGCCGGCACGCACCATGCGGAAGCGGGGGAAGCCGCTCCCGCCCACAAGGACTGATCAAACAAGGCTCCTCAGCAGAATTCATGGGCGAAATTGGGCTCGGGGAGGTGGCCGAGCGTATGATAGAGCGCGATTTCAGCGGCTTTGGAGGTGCGGAAGCCGTAGGCTTTTCTGGTAGTCAGTTTGGCTTTGTTGTTCAGCCCTTCGACGGCGCCGGCTGAGAGGGCGCCTTTGGCGCGGAACCAGTTGAGGATCAGCGGGCGGTGCCGGCGCAGGCTGCGAGCCACTTTCTTCATCGGCTCGATCTTGCTCCGCATGGTCCGCGTGCACCACTCGTCCAGGAACTTGCCCGCCCAGCAGGGGCTGACGTACTGCCAGAACCGCTGGAAGTCCTCCCGCAGCAGATAGCCGCGCACGCTCTGGAGGTTGTACCGTAGCAACTCGCTCAGCTTGACGGTCTGTTTTGTCGGTCAGGTTCTGGGGGCGTTTGAGCAGGCACCAGCGGGAGTTCTGCAGCACCGGTTCGTAGCCTTCGGCCTTCAACCGCCGAGCCTCCGCCCGCCGGACTTCGTCCAGGGCCTCGTTCATCTTCTTCATGATATGGAAGCGATCCAGCACATGTACCGCCTGCGGAAGCCACGCGGCGATCACGTTGAGGTACGGCTTCCACATGTCGCCTAACGCCCCTGGGGCGTTAGCACACGAAATGAATGCCGAGGCGGACCTCGTCCTCGAGCCCCGCGAAGAAGCCGCGCAGGAGGCACCTCCCTTGCCCCGTGCTCTGCCTCCCGCCGCACTCGCTGGCCGCAACACAGGCCGACCTGGGCGGAGGACAGGGCCACGGCAGGAACCGACCTGAGCGCCGACCCAGGGGCCAAGACCGAAGGGCGGGCGGCCACGCCACGGCAAACCGTCCCCCCTCCCCGCCAAGAGTGCCACCCCTGCGAGGAATCACCCGGGACCTGGAGCCGGAGTCACCGCCTCCCCGAGCCCAGATTCGCCCACGAATTCTGCTGAGGAGCCTTCTTCTTTGGTGACCGCTTCCATACTGCGGTCACGGCCTGTGCCCAAGGCCCCCTGGCCTTGGGCGTTATGGTTGACGGCCTTGCTATGGCTCTGTCCTATCCCATTTCGCCTTCTGCCAGTTCCGGATCAGCCCGTGATGCCCGCAGACCGGGCACTCCCAGACGATCTCTCCTGTCTCGAGGTCGAGCCTGGCCAAGACGGAGCCCTTGCACCCCTCAGCCCGGCACCGGATCTCTGTGTCTCGGGAGACTTCGGAACAGCCCTCCGTCGCATTGTCTATGATGAGCACAAGGAAGCTGGCGAGACTCCTGGCTTCGGGGGGGCATCTCGGCCAGTTCGCCGGAGTCGTCAAGGAAGTGCTTGATGTCGGTGATGTAGGTTCCTGTCATTGTCGTGGCGATGCGTCTTTCCCAGTATTGTGCTGGAGTCACTCCCGGCGGGAGCAGAGCAGCAACCCAAACGTGTGCCGCTCGGGTGTAGCGGCATTGCTTCACGTTCCGTCTTACAGGCCCCATACGTCGGCAGGATCATCAATGTCGGGATCGTCGAACCTGGCCAGCGTGGCCAACCACTCAGGCATCTGCTCCTTGATCTGCATCTTTAGGTCATCGAGGTCTTCTTGGTTCACCTTGCCGTTCTCGTGCATAAATGTGTAGAACTTCTTGAGGCTTGCAGCGTTGGACTTGATGAACGCCTCACTTGCCCACAGTGCCTTGCGGGTGAACCAATAGCCCAGGAACATCCCCACCCTATGCACTCCATCTTCGGCTCTCTCAGCATCCTCATACAGCAGGAAGTCGTTCAGGTAGAACTCCATATTCTCGCAGTGTCTCCGGACCGTCGCCTCGGACAGCCGCTTCGCTGCCAACCAGTCGGAGAACTCACCAAGGAGCGCCGCATTCACCTGGCGGATTCTCTCGCACTCCCGCTCGTATTCCGCATAGTCGTTGGCCATCGAGTTCTGCCCTTCCTTCGGTGAAGCGATGCGTTCTCACCAGTGCTCTGCTGAATTCGCTCCCAGTTTCCGTACAAGGCCAAGCAGCTCCTCGTGCAGCCGCATTATCGCCAGCGTATCCTGCTTGCAGTAATCCAGCAAGTCGTTGCGGATCTGCTCGACGTCGTCTTGATTGGTGTCTCCCCGAGCCATCCGGGCGAACATCACCGACGCCGTCCCGCCGTCGGCGATGTTCAGACCCCCGTATGACATCGAGGGCACGATGACGGGCAAGGTGCGCTTGATGGACGTGCTGCCGTGGAACTCAGGGTGGTAGAGGCCTCTGTTGATCACCGCCTGCAGATCGTGGAGACGCTCAACGCACCGCTGCAGTGGGCGATTGAGTTCGGCGACACCGGGGTCAGGACACCGGGGTCACCTCCCCAAAGTCCAATTGACAGCCGGGTGAGGGTGGGGTACGAGGGCGCCATTCTGCGAGAGAGGCTACGCTGAATGGCACGACAGTGGCGAGTGGAGTATCCCGATGCGGTCCATCATATAACGACGCGGGGCGTTGCTCGGGGCGACCTGTTCTTCAGCGACGCGGACAAGCTGGCGTTTCTGTCGCGACTGCCGGAGGTCTGTGAGCGCTGGGGGCTGGTGGTGCGCGGTTACTGTCTGATGACGAACCACTACCCTTTGGGCTCCTCAGCAGAATTCATGGGCGAAATCGGGCTCGGGGAGGCGGTGACTCCGGCTCCAGGTCCCGGGTGATTCCTCGCAGGGGTGGCACTCTTGGCGGGGAGGGGGGACGGTTTGCCGTGGCGTGGCCGCCCGCCCTTCGGTCTTGGCCCCTGGGTCGGCGCTCGGGTCGGTTCCTGCCGTGGCCCTGTCCTCCGCCCAGGTCAGCCAGGGACGCACCATCGAGGAGGCCATCGCCAACCTCCAGGAGGCGACCTCCCTGTACCTCTGACACGTGGACACACGTAACACCGCCGGTGAACTGCGCTGAAGGCGCCGATTCATACCAGCCTGGCGGCAACGCCCCAGGGACAGGGGGCACGCAAAACATGTCCGTAGCGCTGAAGGCGCGACTCATACGCGGCACAGCCCGCTGAATCGCGCCTTCAGCGCTGGGGAACGCAATCTCGTTGCCGTCCCCTGGGGCGTTGCCGCCAGGCTGGTATGAATGAGCGCCTTCAGCGCGACGAAGCACCATACAACCGGCGGTGTTAAGTGTGTCCGAGAGTCAGCTGTACCTGGAGGAGTTTCCGCCGGAGGCGCCGACGGCGACTACGGGACGGCCGATGTACAGCACCTTCGAGGTCGCTCATGCCTAAGCTGCCGAGGGTGTCGGGGGAGGCAGCCATCCGCGCTCTGGAGCGGATCGGGTTCGTGCGAAGACGCCAGACTGGCAGCCACGTGGTTCTGCGGAGGTTCCGGGAAGAAGGCGATCTCGGCTGCGTCGTCCCGTTGCACGACGAGCTGGCCGTCGGGACGCTGCGAGGCATCCTGCGGCAGGCGAAGTTCACCCCTGAGGAGTTCGTGCAGCACCTCGTCTGAGGAGGCCGGAAGATCGCCTTCTCGACCGCTGGTTGCAGCGCCGTGCACACCTGTCGGCGCGTCTTCTCTGCGTACCGGTGCCGGCACGATCGGGGACCTGCGGTCACGGGTGCGGCGCGGTCAAAGTTCTGCGCCAAGCAGAAGGTCTACGTTCTCAAGGGAAAAGCGTCTCTCACCGAGTCGTGAGGACGAAGTAGTCAACGCCCTCCGCCGACAACATCACTCGCCCGCCCTCCCGGGCGGTCGCGACCGGCGGCATCCGCCTGTCCGCCTCGTCGTACGCCTCGACGCGAGTGCCCTCCGGCAGGTCGAGGCTGACGGTCTTGGTCCTGTCCAGAACGAGGAGCTTCCTGCCGCCCGATTGGTCTTTCCGCAGCACCACCGTGCCGTCGGTGGCAATGGGGCCGAAGTCGTGCAGCTTTCCGCCTGCGTCGGCGTAGCGGTAGACCGGTGAGTCAACGTAGCCGAGCCGGCGGCCGTCGATCTCGGTGCAGTACTCGACGAACCCGTCGGCGGCGGCCGCCCAGCCGGCCGGCGACAGGTCGTACTCCGGACCACCGACCTCCACCTGCCAGCGCTCCGTCCGGTTGTAGTTGACGGCGACGGTCAAACCGCTTTCGTAGCGAACTCGCACCTGGTTGGACTGATGGGCGTCCAGCTTCAGCGCTTCGGTGATGCCGTAGAAGCGGCCGGACTGGTGGTACCGGATTTCAGTCGCCGGGATCATGAGGTAGCGGGACTGGAGCTGCTGGATGAGGTAGTAGTAGCGGGCAGCTTCGGCGAGGTTGCCCGCCGGCTGGAAGCCGAGGTGCCCGTAGGCGATGGTGGCCGCCAGTCCGCCCCAGATTCCGCCGGGGCCCCAGGCCCAGCCAGGGGTCATGGAGATGTCGGCTTCCAGCGGGTGGATCTTCCGCAGGTCGAAGTCCAGCAGCAGGGGGTATTTGTCGGCGTCGGGCATCCAGATCTGGGCGTAGTTGCCATCGACCAACCCGGCGGAGAACCAGTGATGGCCGCCTTCGCTGAAGATGGGGCCGCCGTACGCCTTGCTACCATCCCGAAGAAGCGCGCCCCACGCCCTGAAGTTGGTGGCGAACTTGCCGGCGCCCGGCGAACCGGCCTGGTAGTCGACCTGCCCCCACGGCGGGTAGGCGGTGTGGCAGTCGCGATAGGCGGTGTTGGTGCCGAACTTCTTCGCGACGCGGCGCGGGTAGTCGAGCGCCATCTCCAGCGCCTTCAGC
>Ga0210054_1001727_pt1 | contig 17812 bp, 16 predicted proteins | sample CryGeymeta201516_FD_185470 | JGI IMG/M metagenome (GOLD analysis project Ga0210054, IMG submission 185470) | Groundwater microbial communities from Crystal Geyser aquifers in Utah, USA - Crystal Geyser metaG 2015-16 (SPAdes) (version 2) | ecosystem: Environmental > Aquatic > Deep subsurface >... | reverse complement strand
CGATACTCTTCTGTATGTTTCAGCATGTGGGGTCTGGGACCCACCAAAGACATATGATTGAACAATACATTCAAAATTTGCGGCAATTCGTCAATACTCGTTTTGCGCATAAAAGCACCAAAAGGCGTAATACGGGCATCACCTTTGGTTGCTTGCAACTGGTCGGAAACGGCATTGACAGTCATACTCCGAAATTTGATACATGGAAAAGACTTGCCATCTTGACCTGTGCGTTGCTGTACAAAAAATACAGGGCCTTTGCTCGTCAATTTGATAATCAACGCAATAATAGGAAACAACCAAGAAAAAATCAATAAAATAACCAATGAAGAAAACACCAAGTCAAACACCCGTTTGATGACACGGTTTGTAAAACTTTTCAAAGGCTCATCACGCAGTTTTAATATCGGAATGCTTTGCACATAGTCAATAGAAAACTTCTGCGACAAGTATTCTGAAAACTCCGGAATAATCCGTACCCGAATCATATGGTTGTCAGCATATTGAAACAATTCATTGATCAATTCTCCTTGATGGTGTGGCAAGGATATGATGATTTCATCCACAGCATGCTGCGATAAAAAGGGAAAAATACAGCTCAGTTTTCCTTTATAAAAATGTTGCTGTCTTTTTTTAATAGCTGCATCCGTAAACATCCCCACAATCTGAAAACCGTATTTAGGATTCACATAGATGCGATCAATCAACTTAGACATGTTTCTATTCAACCCCACCAATACAATACGGTTGGTATTATGACCTCTTCTACGAAAATAACGCAAAAGGGTAAAGGCAGACAATCGCCAAAAAAGTAACAGGATACTAAAAATAAGTACGGCACTTACAAAATACCCTCTGGAAAACTTAAAATTGGTACTAAAAAATAGCAACCCTCCACTGACCAAGGTAAACACAAAAAGCACATAACTATTTTTTGCGACAATTTTATGCATGAAAAAGATGCGGGGTATTTCATACAAATCAAATTTCAAACTCAACCCCAACCATAACAAAGCAGACCCTGCATACAAGTAATTATAAAATAGCGGATCGGGTACTTGCCCAGCAAACACCCAAAATTTGGCTACAATAAAGCCAATCGTTAGTAACAAAATGTCTATGGAAGAGAACACTAGGGGGACAAAACGAGAACTTCCTTTTTTCATTGATTATTTTTTAGCAATGCAAAGATAGCTTTTTTAAGCTCACTAACAAATGCCTAAAAAATGATTTTGAGCTTACCAACTAAAAAAAGAAAGACACGAATTTCACCAATTGTCACGAACAGATGGTAAAAACCAATCCTAACCTCTAACCTCTAACCCCTAAACCCTAATACTTCTTAATCTTCGGCAAACTATACTGTTTCACCTTCCGTAAAATTTTATACGCAAGCGTCACCTTCCCCAATAAGTGGTATTTTTTGATAATCTTCAAATCCTCTAAAGATTTTTTCTTCTGCAATTTTAGAGTGGTACTTTTACCTCCCAAACGCATTTTCACCACCCAATCATTTAAGAAATATTTTTGAATCGCAGGATTTTGAAACCAACGAATAGAAATATCATAATCACTCGCAATGGCATACGATTCGTCATACAATCCGCAGTCTTGAAAAATCTCTTTTTTTACATAGATGGCAGTATGCAACGGAATCCAGCCAAAATTAAGGTACCGCTTTTGAAATGGCTTGGATTTATACACCCTTTTTACATGTCGGATGTTATTTCGTTCCACATACATTCCATTGGCATAGACCAAATCTGCGGCGGAAGTTTTAAAAGCATCCACTATTTTGGAAATCGTGTTAGTTTCATAAAACAAATCATCCGAATGTAAAATCCCAATTACATCACCAGTGGCTGCTTTGATGCCTTTATTTAAGGCATTGTACAACCCTTTGTCTTTTTCAGAAATAAAATACCCTACCTGAGAGCGATAGTTTTCAATAATAGCTTGTGTACCATCCGTAGAACCTCCGTCAATGATAACATGCTCTATGTTGGGATAGGTTTGACTCAACACAGATTGGATGCAACTTTCAATACATGGGGCATTATTATAGACGATGGTGATGATGGAGACTTTCAAATTGTTAATTATTAATGTGACGTTATTGTATGAATAATAAACTTTACCATAATTTTTTTGCAATAAAACAGAAGTCTATTGTCTTATATCTATTATCTCTTTTCTAGTTACTATTTTCTTTTAACAAAGTATCAAAAAAGGATATTGTTTTTTCTAAACCTTCTCTCAATTGTGTTCTTGGTTCCCAACCATCTAATTTTTCCTTTGCCAATGAAATATCTGGTTGACGTTGTTTTGGATCATCTTGAGGCAATGGTAAGTGAATAATTTTAGAGCCTGAATTGGTTAATGAAATTACCTCTTGCGCCAATTCTAACATGGTAAATTCATTAGGGTTGCCCAAATTTACAGGACCTAAAAAAGAGGGTTCAGAGTGCATCATTCGAATCATCCCTTCCACCAAATCATCCACATACTGAAAAGAACGTGTCTGCATACCATCACCAAAAATGGTAATGTCGATTCCTTGTAATGCTTGTACAATAAAATTAGATACCACTCGACCATCCGCAGGATTCATGTTGGGACCATAGGTATTAAAAATACGAATGATTTTTATCGCTACCTTATTTTGATGGTAATAATCCATAAACAAGGTTTCTGCACAGCGTTTCCCTTCATCATAACAAGATCGTATTCCAATAGGATTTACATTTCCCCAGTAACTCTCGTGTTGAGGGTGCATAGTAGGGTCTCCATAAACCTCGCTTGTACTTGCTTGTAAAATCTTAGCACCAACTCTTTTTGCCAAGCCCAGTGTATTGATAGCACCCATAACCGATGTTTTGATAGTTTTTATAGGATTGTATTGATAATGGACTGGTGAGGCAGGACAGGCTAAATTATAAATTTCATCAACTTCCGCATAATAAGGTTCAGTGATGTCATGTCGCACCAACTCAAAATAAGGGTTATCTAACAATTCAACAATATTTTTTTTATTTCCTGTAAAGTAATTGTCTAAGCAAATAATTTCATTGCCTTCGTTCAATAAACGTTTGCATAAATGGGATCCAACAAAACCTGCGCCTCCAGTAACTAATATTTTTTTCATAATTTATTTATTTAAAAGTTCAATTATTTTGGTTTGAATTTGAAAGAAATAATGTGCTTTAAAACGAGCCAAATAAAAACCTTCTTTTCCATCTAAAAAGCCGAGTTTGACAATATAAGTCCCAATAAAATAGACTAGAGGCAGAAAACCTGATGCCATTAAGCCATACTTAATTTTTTGATTAAAAGACAATGGTTTGTCTTTTGTTTGTTTTAAAGCAATATATCTATGTGCCTCCCAACTAGAATAGGCATTGTGTTTTGCAATATAATGTTCTAAACTTTTAAAATCTTTGTGAATTATTTTTGATTTTATAATTCCAATTTTGCCTTCAATTATAGGATGCTCGTGTACCTCCATATCCAAGTGACTCCATAAATCTTCATCTATTTTTTCATAAGCTCCTTTTGATTTCTTAAATAAGGCATTTTTATAAAATCCATACCCATACTTGAGCATTTTCCCCATAAAATAGTTCTGAAACTGCAGTGTAAATCCATTACAATCTGTGTTTTTTATTTTTTCTGATACTTCATTCACAAAATCTTCAGTTACAAATTCATCTGCATCTAAAAACAATACCCAATCGTTTTTAATCCTTGCGTTTTGAAGCGTCCAATTCCTTTTTTTTGGAAATTTTCCATTCCATTGAAACTGTAATACATCAGCTCCTAAACTTTGTGCAATTTGAATTGTTTTGTCTTTACTGCCTGAATCTACTACAATAAGTTGGTCAAAACTTTTTAATTCCTTTAAACATGATGGCAAGTTTAATTCCTCATTTTTAACGGATACGATTACGGTAATTGGTATTTTATTCAAAAGTTCTAGTTTTTATTAATTTTGCTGGATTACCTCCTATAATACAATTTTTATCAACATCTTTTACTACTACAGACTTAGCTGCAATTATAACATTATCTTCAATTTTTACTGAAGGACCCACGAAAGCTGCTGCTGCTATCCAAACACTATTACCAATAGTTATTGGCTTTACAACCAAAGGAAAGTTAGTTTGTTTATAATCATGTGTTGAGGCACACAAATAAACTTTCTGAGATATTATAGTATTCCTTCCAACACTAATTTTTCCTTGATTATAACAATCTACATAAGGTCCAAAACAAGTATTTTCACCAACTTCTAAATTCCAAGGAGCCCAAATCTTTACTGATGCATAAATATGTGCAGACCAATTAATTTTTGCTCCAAAACATTTTAAAACTAAAACACGCCAATATTTAAAAAACCTCGATGATAATGGGCGAAATGCAAAAATATAAACTACATTCCAACATAATCTTAATAATTTATTTTTTAATCCAAAAGTATGATTATATTTATTTAATTGATATTCCATTATAATTAATTTAATAATATAAAATCTGGTTTTTCATTTTTTTTATTTCTTAACCATTTATATAATTGTAAAGTTTTTTTTCCAATAATGTCCCATGTATATTTATTTTTCACTAATTCATATCCATTTTCACCTATTTTAATTAAATCAGAATCTGAAAGCTTAAAAATTTCTTTCATTTTGTTTACGGTTTCTGGTATTTTATGATTTATTAGTAAAGCTGCATTGTTAGAAAACCCGTCTGGAATATTACACTGTTCTGTCATCACTACTGGTAATTTATAAGACCAAGCCTCTAAAATTGACATTGGTAATCCTTCACTGTATGATGGTAAAATAAATGCATCCGCATTTATTAATTGTTCTTCTTTTTCTTTACCATAAACAGGTCCAACAAATTCAATGATGTGATTTAAATCATATTTATTACACAGTAACATTAATTCTTCTTGATGTCCTGCTTGTGACCAACCGGCAATGATAAATTTCCAGTTTTCTAATAGTGTTGGCTCTTCATTTTTTATTATGTTAAAAACTTCAATTAAAAATTTTAATCCTTTTTTTGGATGAATTCTACTTATAAATAATAACGTTTTTTTATTGTTTCCTGTCTTATTTTTTCTAATAAAATTATCAGGTAAATCTATGCCATTAGGTATAATTGCAACAGGATTTTTGAGCCCATAATTCCTTATAGATTCGAATTCAGATTGACAAAGGGCATGAATACAATCTGCATTTTTTAAATTTGAATTTTCATAAAATATTTTTGCCAACTCTTTTTTCCATTTAGAATTTTTTAATATCCAAGGGTCTAACATTCCTCTTGGGGAGATTACTACAGTTGTATTTTTGTTCTTTTGTTTATATTTTAAAGTATTTAATGAATAAAGCATCCAAATTCCTTGCTGATGTATTATATCGGGTTTCTCACCTTCTAAGAGATAAGATAAATTTGGACTATACCCCAACTGTTTTAAACCTTTTAGTTTGTAAACTAAGAGTTTAATATTTTTATAAGTTAATCTATCAATATTACTAAACTCATCATCATAAGAGGCAATAGAAACATCTGATGAGCTATTTTTTTTTAAAGAAAAGGCTAAACTTTTTACACTATTAAATAAACCACCTGAGTTTCTTGAATTTGATCCCGATAACAGTATTATTATATCCATAAAACAATTATTTTCTGTATTTTATAACTTTTGCTGGATTGCCACCAACTATTGCCCATTCAGGTACATCTTTTGTCACTATACTACCAGCTCCAATAATAGAATGATCACCAATTTTAACGCCCGGTAAAATTATAACTCTTGTTCCAATCCAAACATCATTGCCTATGACAACCGGATTTCTCATTGTTGCACCTTGTTCTGTCATAGGTATTAAAGTTGAATTAAAGTTATGACTCCCAGATAAAATAGAAACATTAGGTCCCATCATTACATTATCGCCAATTATTGTATCATTTCCAATCCAAGCCCCTCTATTTAATGAAGAACCACTACCAATTTCTACATTAATTCCACTTCCAAAATCTACGTTAGCGTGAACTTTAAAATACCCATTTGTTCTTTTAAATATTCTTTTACACAAAAATCTTCTAAAAGCCATAGAAATTCCACTTCCTGGTAATGGAGTGTCTACTAAGTGTTTAGCTAAATAATAATATAATAAAGTAAAAAAAGCTTTTTTAAAACCAATTTTTTGACTTTTTAATATGCCAACGGAAGTTTCATAATTTGTACTCATTTAAAATCTATTTTTTAAAAATTTTGCTGGTACACCACCATATATGGTATTTTCAGGAACATTTTTGTTTACTACAGAGTTTGCGGCTATAATTGCACCATCATCGATAGTTACCCCATTTAATATGATACAACCTCTTCCGATCCAACAACCTTTACCTATTATAATTTTTTCACCATAGTATCCTTGATTTTTTATGTATATAGTATCATCAAAGCTATGATTATAATCTCGGATGCTTGTGTATTCTCCAATTGAAGTATATTCTCCTATTTCAATGCCAAAAAGTGATGCTATAATACAGCCGTCATTAATTGTTACTCTATCATTGATTATTATTTCTGATTCTAATGAACCTTGAAAAACACACATTGAACCAATTCTAATATTATTTTTCAATACTATATTTGAACAAGGGAATAAAAATTTTGGAATACCATCTATAACTAAATTTTTTCCTATTTTTTTAAAACCAAACCTCCCAATTATTATTAGATAAAATAGAATGGATTTCTGTTTAATAAATCTAAACAAATACCAAAGTAATGCATAAATAATTTTATACCCAAATCTGTTTATTTTATGTAAGTAACTTCCCTGAAAAACATTAATCTTAGATGCCATAACAAATCATTTATTTACTGAATTAATTAATCTTAAATTATATTCATTTATTGTATGTAATACACTTTTTTCAAGAGCTGCAAAGCTCATTTTTTTTAATAATTCTCTATTATAAAACAATTCATTTATTTTATTGACCATATTTTTAACATCACCAACTTTGACAATAAAACCATCCACATTATTATCAACGACAGATCCAGATTCATATGTTGTTAAAGTTGGGATTCCAAAACTTAATGCTTCATAAATAACTAAGGCAGAACCCTCAAGGTAACTTGGTAAAAAAAACAAATCTGATTGTAAATAAAGGACTTCTAGTTGATTTTTTGAGAGTTTACCATGAAATTTAACATTATCAGGAAATACAGATATATTGAATTCATGAAGCTCCTCTTTTATTTTCCCAACTATATGAAAACTAATTTCAGTATTTAAAATAAGTTTATTAGCTACTTCAATAATATCTAATACTCCTTTTCGTAAGGCCTCATTTCCTACAAAAAGTACATTTAAATTATTTCTTTGTGTACAATTTTCAATCTTGTAATTAATTTTTTGTTTTTCAACACTATTTGTGAAGCCATAAGGTATAACTTCTATTTTACTGGGATTTAGACCTTGCTTAATTAATTCTTGCTTAACATAACTTGAAGGGCAAATTATCTTATTTGCAAACTCCCATTCCTTCTCCTCAACTAATTTAAATTTTTTGCAATTTAAAATATGATCACCAAAATTTACTTGATATTTTTTTTGTAAAATTTCATACATTTCTACTTGAGAGTTCCTTGGTGCAACACACTGCTCTAATACTAAAAATTTATGATTAAAATTTCTTTTAAAAATCTCAAGACTACATGTGTCATACCCATAGATAGCATCATAATTTTGAATATTTTTAACAGAAAAATATAAAATCTTTGAACTAATTCTAATACCTAAATGATGTTTATTTTTATTAAAATATTTTAAAAATATTCTATAAATTAAGCCCGCAAATAAATTTCTTTTGACAAGTTTATCAGGAATAGAATTGTTAGAATATTTAGAGAATGAAGTATTAAATTTAGGATTCACCCTACTCATAAATTTATTAAAAAAAGTATCAGGCAAATTGTAAAAATCTGTAACTAATTTTGAAAGTTGGTTGTTATTATTAATTATACTTGCAACATCATAATTTCTTCTTGATGTAATTTGATATACTAAAAATTTTCTCATGATTTTGCAAAATATTTAATAGGTAAAAAAACTATAGCTGATTGTATTAATAATATAGGCAAAAAACTTAAAGAATCATATATACTCATAAACATTAATACCACAAAATAAGTATAAAACATTTTTGAATATACATTATTTGAAAAGTAAGCCTGATCCCAAATTTTTCTTGAAATTCTAGCAAAAATATAAAAAGGAATAAATGCTAAAAAACCAAAATCGTAAAATGAGTCTGTATAACCTGAGGGAGCAAGATAATTTTTATATCCTCCTTTAGTATGTACAACTTTGTTCCTCGAATTTTCAAAATCAAACTGATATAGTCTAAATTTTTCTTTAGCCCCATCCCCAAAAAAAGTAGAGCTAACAAATTGATTGATAAATTTATTTACATAAAGACCTCCATAAGAATACCCATTATTTTGAAAAACTAAATTCATGTTAATTGCAGCTTCAAAAACTTCATTTGTTTTCTCACCCTTGTTGTAAGAACTTATATCTTGAAAAACATCAATATTTTTAATTGACTCATAATCTCCTTTCTTTGTGTATTGTCTTGTGAGAGGTAAAATGAAAAACGCTAAAAATCCAAAAATTCCTCCAATAACTAATAATTTACGGCTTGGTATATAATTTTTGATAAAAAAAAGAGGAAGTAAAATTGTTATAGCGAGCAAAAAAAACTCACTACGTCTTCCAGAAATGATTATAAATCGTAATGGAACTAAAACCCAAATAATCAACAATATTAATGTTATTTTTCTTGGTTTGATTAAATGAATGAAAAAAATTATTATTGCTGCCGGTCGAATCATTCGACCAAAAAAAAGCAGTATTGCAAACATACCGCCAAAAACACTCCCAAACTCTTCAGCCTTTAGAACAAAAAAGGAAATAAAAAAACCAATTAAAAAAAAAGGTAAAACAATAACTAGTATTTTATTAATATTGTATTTACTGTTTTTTAAAATAATATTTGATTTGGTGTTAAAACCAATATAAGAAGCTAACAAGCATAGTATAATATTAAAAGTATAAATATTGTACTCCGTTTCTGACAAAATAGTTGTAGAAAATAAATTTGAAAATAAACTAGGTACTATTAATGCTAATGTTGTAACAGAAAAAATCACAGGCAATTGATAATATTTAGTTTTATCACCTTTAATTTTCATAAAAGGTATAATTAGCAAATACATAAGAAAAAAGGAAATAATGTAGCTCAAAATTTTATATTTGATTTATAATTTCTATTATTTAAAAAAACTTTTAAGTTTATAAATAGATTTATCAAAAAATAATTTCCAAATATTTTTTTTTGATTCTAAAAATAAACCAAGTATAACACAAATAGTTATTGTTATTAAAAATGATAATAATAATTTGTAATTTATATCAAAGCTTATGGGAAATACAGCACTACAAAGAATTATAATGGGTTTGTGTAATATATATATTGAAAAGGTTAAATCACCAATAGTTCTTGCTTTTTTCTGTAAAATTAATTCTGTTTCGTTTCCATTTTTTGGATTGTTTGATAAAGGAAGAAACCAAATTGATATAGCAATTAAAAAGCCAACAAAATAATCTTTTATGAACTGAGCTGAATAGAATAAAGGCTTACTTCCTAATTCAAATGGGATACTTCGTAAATAAAAAACCATGTATAAACTTATTAAAAGGAAGATAATACTAAAAATAAATGATTTATTATTGGAAATTTTAAGTTTAGGTAATTTATAAGAAAAATACCCAAATATCCATATAACCATCATTAAAAGTACTTTTGGTCCTATGAAAATAGATAATAATAAAGGGAAGTACCAACCTTTGAATCCAGATTTTTTATAAAAAAAAGCACCAAATATAATGTAAAACCAAAACTCATAACCTAAAGACCACATTGGCATATTAATAGGTGGAGATGCAGAAAAAAACCAAAACTCATTTAAAAAAAATATTGATAATAAGTATCTAATTAATTCAAAACCTCTATTATATTCATCGTAAACAGATGTATTAATTTTAAAAATGATAATTGAACATATAATTGTTAAGAGAATTGCAGGTAAAAAAATAGAATATAATCTACTAAACCTTGCAGAAATATATTCAGTAAAATTTCTTTTTTTCAATGTTATAGAAAATGTGATAACATATCCAGATAAGACAAAAAATACTACCACAGCTCCATGCGCTAAATTTGATAGAGTTTTGAAATACTCCCCATCAGGTAAAAAAACTTCGTAAATGTGCACTAAAAAAACAACAATAGCAGCCAAAAATCTTAATATATCAAGAAAAATACTTGTTTTAACATCAAAATATTTATTTTCCATAGCAATTATCTTTTGTAATTTTTAATTTTAAATAATAATTCAACCAAAAAATCTTTCATAAATATATTTACTAATAATATATAAATTAAGGTACTTAAAAAAGTATTGATAATTAAATTATAAAAACTTGAATTTTGAAAAACATATATAGTTTCACTTAAATAAAATGTAGTACCAAAAGAAACAAAACTAATTAATATGATCTTTAAACAATTCATAACTATAAAATTATAGTTAATATTATAACTTTTAAAGCCTTTATAAATTAGGTAAGGAGTATTAACCAAATAAAACAAACTCACACCAATTGCAACTCCATATTCCTCAAAAAAATATGCCAAGGGTATAATTATTATCAATAGTTGTATTAGGCTTATAAAAGTTACGTTTGACATTTCTTTGAAATCACCATTTAATTTTAAAGGAACCACCCAAGAAGAGGATATTAGTCTAAATACCATTCCAATAGACAATATTTGAACAAAAATTATGGAGGGTATCCATTTCTCACTTAAAAATAATGTAATTAATGGTTTAGCGTTGACCGCTTGCCAGCAAGCAAAAGGAACACCAATTAAAGACATGAATATTATAACTTTCTGTAATGGAACTTTTACTTGATTTAAATCTTTTCCTGCATAACTCATTAATGCAGGAAAAAGTACAGTAGGCAAAGTAACACCTAGCAGTCCTATCACTTGCGTAGAAAGAGTCATACCCATGAAATATACACCTACTATTGCTTGACTAGATATAACCCCTAAAATCATAACATCAACTTGCATTGATAGCCTAGAAAAAATAGCAAAAAATAATCCTTGTATACTATTATAAGTTAGATACTTCCATTTTTTTAAACTTGGTATTATTAGATTTAATTTTGTGTAATAAAATAAATAAGCACATCTTAAAATGGCTACAATAACCATTGGTAGAACAAAACTCATTACTCCAAAGTTTAGTAGAGCAAAAATAATTGTACCAAGTTGAATTAAAAAAACTTCAAATATTTTAATTATTGAAATCTGTTTGAATTTTAAATTAATTTTTAAAAAAGTATCTGGAATAATACTTAAGGCCTGAAATGGCATTGAAATTGAAAATATAGCTACCAAATAAAAAATATCATAGTCATCATAAAAATACCCTCCAAAATATCCTGCAATAATTGCAATAATAACACTTAAAAAAGCAACAGAAGTTATCATTCCAAAAGATAATGGTAACCATAACTTAAAAGAATTTCCTCTTTTAATCAATACATCTTGCAATCCAAACTGTTGCATTAAAGAACTTATATTAGTTATAGTATATACTAAGGCAATCTTCCCAAAATCATTTGGTAGTAAAATCCATGCTAGTAATATTTGGCTACCAAATGATATAACTTTTAATAGAATAGTTTGAATTAGTGACCAAATGGCACCATTCATAATTTTATTAGTTATTGAAATATTATTCATTTATTTTTGAAAACCAATTAAAATAATTTGTTAGCTCTAATTTAATATCGTGTTTAGAAATATACCCAATTTCTTTTATTTTACTAACATCAGCTTTCCAATTAACAGGAGTTCCCTGCATTTGCTGTCCTTGAAAAACTATTTCAGGTTTAATATTTGCATTTAAAAAAAGGTAATCAAGGCACTGTTTTATGGTTATTTCAATTCCGTTAGCAACATTGAAAACATTGAAATACGAATTTAAATTTTTGTTACCAACGAGCATTGCAAGCCTTACAACATCTTTTACATGTATAAAATCTCTAGATTCATTTCCAGTTCCATAAACTTCAATTTGTTTATTATTACGTTTGTATTTATTCATAATATCCCAAAAAAGCTGTTTTCTTAAACCCTCACCATATGCTGAAAAAATTCTCAAAACAGAACATTCTATTTTATATAGATTAGAATAAAACTCAATAATATCTTCATTTATTGATTTATGGAGACCATATGGTGAGATTGGTTTTTTTGGGATATTTTCAAGAATTGGTAACTTTTCGGGATTTCCATAAACAGCTGCACTAGAAAAAATTATAAGCTTTGTGTTAACAGAAAACTTTCTAATACCATCTAACAATAATAATGTTGGTGGTATTAAAGAATCAAAATCTGAAAAGGGAGATTCAAATGATAATGGTACTGAAGCTGAACCCGCTAGATGGTATATTGCATCAAATTCATTTTGATTCATTAATGATTCAATTGTTTTTTTATCTAGTTTATTAACGTAAAAATTTTTCCAAATTTCGGGGTTTTTAGGTTCGTTTATATCAATACCAAATAACAAATACCCTTTTTTATGTGCATATTCAGATAAATAAAAACCAATAAAGCCAGAAGCTCCTGTTATTAGTATTTTTTTCTTTTTAATATTTTTAATTTTATTTTTTTCCATTTTTACCAAAGTATAATTTCGGATTTTCTAGCATTAAGTTCCATGTTTCTTCAAAGCATTTATTACTAAAATTATTAAAATATAGATTTCTTATATTTATTTTACTAAATGAATTATTTTTTAGTAAAGTTAAAAATTCATAAAAGGAACTAGTTTGGTTTGTATCAAATTCAGATAAATAGATACCTTTATTTATGTTTGCTAGCTCTGGAATAGCACCCATTTTAGAGGCAAATATGGGCTTATTATAAAACATACTTTCAAGTAAAACTAATGGTAATCCCTCATTGTGTGTGGAAGGTAAAATTATAGCGTCATAAGTATTTATTAGATTGGGAAAATCTTCATCAGAGTAAAATCCTTTTAAGAAAATTTTATTGCTAATGCCATATTTATTTATGACATCGATTATTTTTTGGTATTCGCTTCCACCCCCATAAATATTTAAAATTATATTTTCATCTCTAAAAATATTCCTTGTATTTTCTATGAAGTTTACTAGACCTTTATTTTCAGCTAATCTTCCAAAATAAGCAAGACGAATCAATCCATCAGTTTTTGAGTATGAATTTGTAGCTGCTTCCATTGCCCTAGTGAAGCAAGGTAAATAATCAATATTAATTTTATCGCTTACATTATTCTTGTAATTTTCTATCATAGATTTTGTTTGTACAGCTATTGCATCAAAGTTTTGAATAATCTTCTTATGATATTCATCTAATTTTGCATCAAAAATGACTTCTTGGTGTATTTTAAAAGTTTCTTTACCTAAAATAGATGCTATAGTTGTATAACTTTTTCCCATACCAGTAGCAATAAATAAATCGGGTTTGAATTTTAAAACTTTAATGCAAGATTTAAAAATTGAAAATAATTTATTTAATTTTTCTAAATTGGTACTTGGATTGTATGGAATTCTGAATTCTGCTACGTTTTTTTGATCAAAATTTTTTTTGTTATTATCATTAATATTTAAACAAATAATTTCATAACCATTCCTGTAAAGAAAGTTTACCAAATATTCATAATGGACAATTAAACCACCTTTATGATCGTTATTTCCCATTATTAAAATTTTCTTAATTTTCATGTATAAAATTTAAGATTATCCTTTACCTATAGATTTAATTTGAAATCCTATGGATTCTGATATATTAGTATCTAAAATATTACGACCATCAAAAAGGAAGGCAGGTTTATACATATTTTTATAAATTGTTTGCCAGTCATATGTTTTAAACTCATCCCATTCCGTTAAAATTGCAACAGCATGGGAATGATGCATTGCTTTAATTGGGTTGTCGTAAACGAAAATATGTGTTAGTTTTTGTAAGATTTTTTCTTCTGTAAATCCTTTCAATTCCCACAAATAGCGCATATCAGCTTTAATTTTAGTTTCTGATACTTTCGGGTCATAAACATGCACCTCAGCACCGTCCTCTAATAAATATTCTGCTACATAAATAGCGGCAGATTCACGAGTATCGTTGGTATCTTTCTTAAATGCCCATCCTAAAAAAGCAATTTTCTTTCCATTAACAGTATTGAATAAGGTAGTAATGATTTTCTTGGCAAAACGGTATTTTTGGTAATCGTTCATGATGATTACCTGCTCCCAATAATTGGCAACTTCTGGCAAATTAAAATAACGACAGAGATACACCAAATTCAAAATATCTTTCTGAAAGCAAGAGCCGCCAAAACCCACAGAAGCCTTTAAAAATTTTGGTCCAATTCGACTGTCTGTTCCAATCGCATGAGCAACCTCATCTACATCTGCTTCAGTAGCTTCACATAAGGCGGATAGGGCATTGATCGAAGAAATACGCTGAGCTAAAAAAGCATTGGCAGTCAATTTCGACAACTCCGAAGACCACACATTGGTGGTTAAGATTTGCTTAGGAGTTAACCAATGTGCATACACAGAAACCAAAGCTTGAATCGCTTTTTGTCCTGAAGGTGTTTGTTTCCCTCCAATCAACACACGATCCGCATGCAATAAGTCTTCAATAGCAGTACCTTCTGCCAAAAACTCGGGATTCGACAATACTTCAAAATGAACTCCATTGCCATTACTGTCTAAAATGGTTTGTAAGGTTTCCGCAGTTCGTACAGGCAAGGTTGATTTTTCAACGATAATTTTATCTTCTGTGGCTACCTCTGCTATTTGACGAGCACACAATTCTACAAATTTCAAATCAGCTGCCATTCCCTTACCCTCCCCGTAGGTTTTGGTAGGAGTATTTACGGCTATAAAAATCATTTCTGACTCTTTGATGGCTTTCTCAACATCTGTTGAAAAAAATAAATTCCTATTACGAGCCTCAGCGACCACCTCAGCTAAGCCTGGTTCATAAACCGGTAACTTATCTAAATCTGCATCATTCCAAGCAGCAATACGATCTGTATTCAAATCTACAACGGTTACCTTAATTTCTGGACATTTCAATGCGATAACAGACATGGTAGGTCCTCCAACATAACCAGCTCCTAAGCAACAAATGTTTTTTATTTTCATTTTTTTTAATTTTTTATTTTTTTCTCAAGGGTTTAACTGATTAAAAATAACCAAATAACCTATTATAATATTTCAATTATTGTATTCATAACCGCAACAAAGCCTTCGTCTTAAACCTTCGCCTTAGCCAGCTTCCTTACAATTCAGTATTTATTTAAATAACCAATCTTACTCCTCCTGCTTTAATATCTCATGCCCAGCCTTCAACAAGTCCACATTTTTACGCATCAAGGCAATATCACCCTCCATCATATCGTGCACCAAAGAAGCCAAATCATGCTCAGGGACCCAACCCAATTCATTTTTAGCTTTACTTGGGTCTCCAATCAATAAATCCACCTCTGTTGGTCTGAAATATTTAGGATCAATAGACAATACTTGGCCTCCCCCAGCCCCTCCAAAGGAGGGGAGTCCTGTTGCTGCGGTATGTTTTGCTTGGTCAATACTTTCAATGTAAGCTTTTTCGTCTATACCTGTTCCTTCAAAACGAAGTGTAATTCCCACTTCTCCGAATGCCATTTTTACAAAATCACGAACAGTAGTGGTAACTCCAGTAGCAATTACCCAATCTTGGGGTTTTTCTGCTTGGAGAATCATCCACATCATACGCACATAATCTTTGGCATGACCCCAGTCGCGTTTTGCTTCCAAGTTCCCCAAGTACAATTTATCTTGCAAGCCCATCGCTATTTTTGCCACCGCACGGGTAATTTTACGAGTCACAAAAGTTTCCCCTCTACGTGGAGATTCGTGGTTGAATAAAATACCATTACACGCAAACATGTTGTAAGCTTCACGGTAATTTTTGGTAATCCAAAATCCATAAATCTTCGCAACTCCATAAGGCGAACGTGGGTAAAAAGGCGTGCTTTCATCGTAAAAACCACGCTCGTTTTTGTTTTCTTCCAATCCTCCATACAATTCAGAAGTAGAAGCTTGGTAAATACGAGTTTTTTTAGTCAAGCCCAACAAACGAACAGCTTCCAAAATACGAAGTGTTCCCAATCCATCCACATTCCCCACATATTCAGGCATATCAAAAGACACCTTCACATGACTCATCGCTCCCAAATTGTAAATCTCATCAGGCTGAATTTCTTGAATGATTCTAGTCAAATTCATAGAATCCGTCAAATCCCCATAATGCAATTTCAAACGTTGGTTAGGGTCGTGCGGGTCTTGATACAAATGATCAATACGATCCGTATTAAACAACGAAGATCTTCGTTTGATACCATGTACGATATAGCCTTTTTCTATCAATAATTCTGCTAAATAAGAACCGTCTTGGCCGGTGATTCCGGTGATGAGGGCTACTTTTGGGTTGGTTGTATTCATGTTTTTTATTTTTGTTTCACAGAGTTTCACGGTGTTTGACACGGTGTTACTCAGGGTTTTTATTCTTTTTTGTTTCACAGTGTTTCTCGGTGTTTTGCACAGGGTTACACGGTGTGTGTTTTTATTGTTTTTTGTTTCACAGTGTTTCTCGGTGTTTTGCACGGAGTTACTCAGGTTTTTTTTGTTTCACAGTGTTTCTCGGTGTTTGACACAGGGTTACACAGTGTGTTTTTTATTGTTTTTTGTTTCACAGTGTTTCTCGGTGTTTGGCACAGGGTTGCACGGTGTATTTTTTATTCTTTTTTGTTTCACAGTGTTTCTCGGTGTTTTGCACAGGGTTGCACGGTGTGTTTTTTATTGTTTTTTGTTTCACAGTGTTTCTCGGTGTTTGGCAAAGGGTTACACGGTGTGTTTTTTATTGTTTTTTGTTTCACAGTGTTTCTCGGTGTTTGGCACAGGGTTGCACGGTGTGTTTTTTATTGTTTTTTGTTTCACAGTGTTTCTCGGTGTTTGGCACAGGGTTACACGGTGTGTTTTTTATTGTTTTTTGTTTCACAGTGTTTCTCGGTGTTTGGCACAGGGTTGCACGGTGTGTTTTTTATTGTTTTTTATTTTATCACTGTGGTACACTGTGTTGAACTCTGCGCTACTCTGTGAAACAATTCACACAGTGCAACCCTGTGTTAAACTCTGCGTTACTCTGTGATACTTTTATTTATAATATCACTCTTTTTATTCCGTTTTTGAGACTTTTGGTATTAAAATTTAATAACAAGCCTACATTTTTATTTGAGAATTTCAGATAGGTCAATAGTTGAGCTAAGTGAACATCTGTAAATTCTTCTACAGTTTTCAGTTCAACAATCACTTGATTTTCCACTAACATATCTATTCTGTAACCACAATCTAATTTCACTTCTTCATAAATTAATGGAAGAGGCTTTTCTGTTTCAACAAATAACTCCTCTTTCTGTAATTCATATTTTAAACAAGCTTGGTAAGAAGATTCTAACAATCCAGGACCTAATGCTGAATGCACTTTGTATGCTGCGTTTAGTATTTTTCCAGTGATGTCGTTTACTTCCATTATTTGTTTTTTATTA
>Ga0210054_1001726_pt1 | contig 17817 bp, 8 predicted proteins | sample CryGeymeta201516_FD_185470 | JGI IMG/M metagenome (GOLD analysis project Ga0210054, IMG submission 185470) | Groundwater microbial communities from Crystal Geyser aquifers in Utah, USA - Crystal Geyser metaG 2015-16 (SPAdes) (version 2) | ecosystem: Environmental > Aquatic > Deep subsurface >... | reverse complement strand
TGATTTTTAATCTTTCTCCTGTTCTTCTTCCAGCACATATAGCTTTTCTGGAACTTATCATAGATCCTGCCTGTTCAACGGTATTCGAATCGGAGAAAGAAGAAGATCATATTATGAAAAAGCCTCCCAGAAGTCTATATAAACCCATGTTTGACAGAAAAACAATAACTATAAGTATTTTGCAGGGATTAAGTATACTGATATCCGTTTTTCTTATTTATATTTATTATCTGTATGTGAACAAGAACGAAATGGGAGCAAGATCTATTACATTCACTACTCTTGTTATGGCAAACCTGATGCTTATAGCCACTAACCTTTCATGGAAGAAAAATATATTTCAAATAATCTCATCAGCTAATAAGGCATTACTTATCGTTTCAGTATTTGCAATTTTGGCTTTGTTGGTTGTTATATACATCCCATTTTTCGTAAACCTTTTCCATTTCACATATCTTAATCCGGTTGAATTATTGTTATCTTTTATTGCAGCATGCATAAGTATACTTTGGTTTGAAGCAGTGAAATTTACAGGAAAAATTATCCGCAAATGAGGATGTTTCCGTTAAGAGTCATAAATATCATAACTAATATTATTTATTCAACACTATTATTTCCCATACTCCCAAATAGTTTGACTCTTTGAATATCTTCATTTTAGTTACATTAATATAGGCTTCAATACCCTTTTTAATAAAAGGTAAATAATTTTTTGTTTCATAAATTTTTATAATCCGATGGGTAAATTTAGCCACAATATGTTTCCGTGGATTCATATAATCAACAATTAGAATTTTACCGTTTTTCTTTATGACTCTTTTCATTTCCATTAAGACCCTAATCCCTATTTCATAAGGCATATCATGAATTCCCCAAGAAATCGCCGCTGCATCAAAAAATTCATCCATAAAAGGTAACTTCGTACCATCAGCCACTTGAAATTTAAGTTTAAGACTTGGTGATAGTTTCTTCTTTGCTTGAACCAACATCTCAGGTGATAAATCAATACCGATGACATCGTGACCTAATTTTGCCAGTTCAAAGGCTTGGGCTCCTGTACCGGTGGCAACGTCCAGTATCTTTTGTGGAGGCTTTAGGTTAAGAAATCGGGCTGCTTTTTGTCTTAATGGAAAAAGAAGATATTTTTCATAATCATAAAGCCATGCCCAACGGCCGAAAAATTGATTATTATAATTTGAATGTTTTTTTATTTGATTACCTTCCATCATATCTATTTTATCAATATTTGCAGAAACTTAAACTAATTATCTGCATTAATGACCAAACAACATAATTCACTTGTTAACAGGGTATTATAAATCACAACTTAATGCATAAATACCGGGTAAAATTAGTGGTGTGATTATATATACCCATCTTACTCAGGTTTGCAACTTTTTATCACAGCAAAGCTGATTAGATGTGTCTATGCTGGAACAATCCTGAGTTGTTTCAGTATATCATTTATTTGGGGTTAATTAGGGTTTTCATGTTTACTAGATTTTTATTTTAGCTTGTTTTATCAAGCTGAAGTTAGATAATAATGGCTTTTTATTGAAATGTTGGAAAAATAAGTACCCTATAAAAAAATTAATACTAAATCTGTTAACAATAACTTAGAATTTTTTAAGAAAATTATATGAAAAAGGAAATACTCCTTTAATAATGTTTATAAGTGAACTTCGAAAGAGATATATTAAACCATAAAATCCTAAAAAGTATATAAAATGCTTATAAACTACTTCCTGTAATTTTGAGGTAAGTTCATTTGTTTGAATATTTTTGCCATCAAATATATGCTCAACGTATTTAAAACAAGAATCGTGTGTAATGGTTATTAGCCCTGATGACATACTCTTAAGATTTATTTTATCAAGAAAATGTAATAATTTATTAACTCTGTGGGAATAATTTCGGCAGCTTTTCTTCTTAGTGGTACCAAAGAATGAGTCTGAACAAATTTCATAAGCCAATTGGTAGATACTCCTTCGATATAATTCTAAATAAAACACGTGCAGATTATCATTATGAACCCATTCTTTAAATAACTGCGCTTTTGTTTTATCAGTAAACTCTGGTATTTTTGTAATTATTTGGCAAAAACCTCCTTTCTTAAGATGCGCTGATACACCTTCAATGATTTTTTGGAGAATTTTATACCCGTATTTTCCACCATCTTGAAACAAATTTGATTTATGAATAGATATTTCGTACGGAGGATTGGATAATATGAAATCATACTTTTCATTTTTAATCGGGATATAGAGATCACCACAAATAAAGTGACAATTATCAACATTATTCAAAAGTGCGTTAAACTGAGAAAAATTTATAGCTCGTGGGTTAAGATCAATCCCGGTAACATATCTACTATGACCTGAAGCTATTATACTTAAGATTCCACTTCCACAACCTAAATCAAGCACCGAATTAAATTGTTTTTTTATTGAAACTTCGCTTAGCGTAATTGAATCTAATCCAATCGGATATACAGATTCATATTTCGACCGTTTCCTGTTATTCGATCGGTCTATTAACTGTAAAATAAAATCACATGCGAAATAGTATGTTTTGAATGGAATTAAAAATATTGTTGATCGTACTGAAACACTATCAGTTTTTTCAAGAATGTTTATTCTAAATAGCTCTTGAATATAATCGTCAGAAAATATTTGTTTTAATAATTTCAGTTTTAATTTTCTACCTAGAAAAAATAGGTGAAATAAAATCCCAAATGCGGTTGAAGCTGGATAACGATAGGCAAAAATAGGCAGATCATACTGATCATATGCGAAAGAATTAATCCCTCGTTGTAAAAAATCTTTATGGGTATACTGGTATTTTCTAAGGGTGGTTATGAAGACTTCAAGGAATAATCTATTGATTGTTTGAATCGCAAAATGTTGCATTATCTTATAGTTATATCATATTTAACTATTAAAATACTAAACCCTATAGTAACTGGTAGCAATTAATAGAAACTTATAGCATGAAAATAGAGAAATAAACGCGATGAAATTCGCTACTTTCCCATATGTTATTAAGTATAGTTTTCTACAGTACCTGAAATCGAGGTTTGAATTGTCAAATCAGGCTGTAAATTCAGGATAATGGCATTTATTGAAATGCTAGTCAAATAAGGCACCTCATGAAGCTAATTTTTGTTTTATTTTACTACCAACCAACCACCTTCAGAATGCCCTGAGACATCAGGGATATACATCTGATACGCTTGAGCAGGAGGATGATGGTAGCGTCCGGGTGTAGTAGCTCTCACACGGTAGCTTATTTCATATACACCAGCGGGTAAGTAGTTAGCAAACAATGTCGTTCGGTCATCATGATATTCTTTATGCTCAAAATAAAGAAGTTGATTACCTTCTTCTTTTAAGATTGGTCTTTCTTTATTTAAAACACTGACATTTTTAAGACTTTCATTTACTGATTCAAGGCCTGCTGGTAGAATGTCTTCGATAACCACAAAATGCCTTTCTTCAGGAGCAACGATAATAAGACGCACCCAACTTTCAGAATTTTCATTGATTGTATCAATCGGAAGTATATGTCCTTTACTATCTACAAACTCCCTTACAACAACCATTCCTTGTTCCAAAGGTTTAATTTCTGTGAATGGTAGATAATATTTAAGATTGATGTTGTAATAGAGGTTACCTTCGCCACTTTTGGTAATCCTTAAATTACTTTCTCCCCCGATATTGAAGTCGGAAATGGATATTACATATTCCTGTAGTTTTAACAGATCATCTTTTGTAAACTTACCTTCCTTCAGTATTTTTCCATTAAGCTCAAGCCGATAATTTTCATTGACTTTCTGATCTCCTTTGCCCAGAAGCTGGGAAGAAATTGCCTTGATTACAGCAGCGGTATCACGGGTGGTTAACCAATGGTTATCGGTTCTTATAGACATCAGATATCTTACTACTTCCGGAATAAGGGGGTTATTTTTGTCAAACCGGGTGATCGCTTCAAGGATACTTGCGGTGGCCGTAGTATTGCTACCCATGATACGATAATCACTTTTAGGCTCTTCCCAGTGAGTTGTGGTAGCTGTTTTCTTACCAAGACTTATCAACTCAGCATAAAGCCGCTTTGCCTTACTGTCCATACCAGAAATATCTTTCATAGCTAATGCAAGATACGACCTTCCTTCTAAAGAGAGTTCAAAACGCCGGTCAAACAGATTAGAAGCATAAGAAGACAAATTCACATTTCTTTCTTTTAGAACATAAAGAATATATGCTTGAGTATATAGAGACAATTCTTTCCCACCTCTGGACAATTGACTCTCCAGATAGTTCTGTGCCCGTTTTAGAGTCTGATCAGCTACGGTAAAATTGTCCATTTTCGCTTCAGAGAGAGCTAAGAAGGCATATGCCGTCAGGAAGGTATCACTTTCATATTCAATCCACCAGCCCCAACCACCATCCGCATGTTGCTGGTTGTTCAGTCGTTGAATACCGTCGTTGATTACATCAACAAGTTGCTTTGTTTCAAGTAAACCGCTTTTATCGATTTTCGCATTTTGCAGAATTCTATGTACGAAAACTGCAGGCAAAAGCCTGCTGGTTATTTGTTCTGTGCAGTAATAAGGATAAGTTAAAAGATATGGTAGTGCGTTAATACTATCGCTGCCTAAAGAAGGTGAAAAACTTACACTCGCTGCGCCCTGCATTGGATCTAATTCCTTGGGTAATACGATTTCTTCAGAAGCGGTATCCTTTGCCTGACCTGATGTTGCTACCACTTCAGGAACGCTATATGACTTAATTGGCAAGGTCATTTCGACTGCATCTTGGGTAGTCTTATCTGCACCTTCAACTACCAGTCTAATCTTAGCTGAGGCAACGTTGTTTGCCACTGTCACCCAAGTAAGTTTTTCTTGAGCTCCGTCGGCTAATACTAGCTGTTTTGATTTCTCATCAGTAATTTGTAAACCATCACTTTCAATTTTTGCTGTAAGAGTTTGTGTGTCCCCGCTTGTATTTACCACAATTGCACCCAATTTTGCTTCGTCCCCAATAGAAAGGAATCTGGGCAGGAAAGGTCTGATTAATACATCACGACTCACGGTAACCTCTGATACTTTTGAACCGAAAGCTGCTTCCTTCGAGTTGGCAATTGCTGCTAGCCTCCATGTTGTAAGGTTGTCAGGAAGCGGAATTTCAACTTCTGCCTTACCCTCATTGTTGGTTTTAAGAGTTGGATTCCAATATGCAGTATCGGGAAAATTCCTTCTGGAAGTTTCATTTCCTCCTCCGCCTCCGCCTCCGCTTCCACCTTTTGCTCCAAGATTTGTGTTTGCATTTATCCGATCAATCGAGATGGTTAAAAGCTGAGAGGTCGAAACCTCAAGATTTCTGGGTTGGTAGAAGGTCTTATAAATATCAGACAATTCAATATTCGATAGATCCCATACTGCCCTATCAACCAGACCGACTGCCAGTTCGGTAGAGATGGGATGACCCAATAAGTCTTTTGTTTCTATAGTCGCTTTTAGAGTATCCTTCGGTTTATATTTTTTCTTGTCCGTTGTAATTCGAACGTCAATTTGCTGCTTTTTATCCGTAACCTTTATCTCTGTATAGCCCATCTTAAATTCCACTGGTTTTTTAACCTGATTACCACCTTTTACTAAAACTGCTCCGATGAATGCGTTAGGTGTGTATTTTGGAGGGACAGACATGGTGAAATTGTTAGAGGAATCGCTGGTATCAACAATTTTATAGTCCAGAACACTTCCTCTTTCTACGGTAAGCAGTGTTTTTGCTGAATCGGAAGCAAATGGAGAAGCAACGAAAACAGAAAGATTCTCTCCAACCAGATAGTCACGCTTATCGGTAACCAGGACAATACGATCATTATTCTCTCTTACCGTTGAGAAGCCATAACCCGAAACCCATAAAAAACTGCCGCTGGTGTTTTGATTCCCATCCTTGTCTGTTACCTTCCCGATAACTTTATAAGTTCCTCCTTCTTGCGGGGTGAAAGAGGCGATTCCCCGTCCTAAAGAGTCTGTAGTAACTACCATGCTTGTTACAAGAGAATCGCTGGGTTTGCTGGTGTAATAGAATATCCCATCGTCAGGATTTTTTTCTCGAACCGTTTCCCAGGTTCTTTTATAAAATTCAATAGAAACAGGTGTATTTGGAATTTCGCTGCCCTTCAAATCAACTGTAACCATCTCGACTCTAGCTTCTTTACCAGACTGGTTAGCATAACTTACAGGTCTAAGTCCTACATATAATCCGCCTTTATGCACTGTAAATTCTTGCGAAGCGGCAATTGATTGATTGTTAATATCATTTACTGTTGCTTCTACAAGCATCCTTTGGCTTGTCACCTGTTTGCTTATATCAAGCGGGATAGTAAGTTCCAGATCACCTTTAACATTGGTTTTTCCTTTCCCTTCCGTAACTTTCTTCCCGAAAAAATAACTATATCCTGAATAATTCCACCAAGGTCGCGACCAATAAGAATCTGAGTCTCCAAATTCAAACCTCCAATCCTTATCCCATCGGAAAGAATAATCTTGAGTTTGAAGCACCCAGGTTACGGGGGCATTTGTAACCGGTGCACCAAAATAATAAGAAGCATTAATGACAATATCTGCACTGTTTCCTTGAATATATGCATCCTTTGATGGTTTTACGCTTACTGCAAGATCCGGCTTTTTGTATTCCTCTACCTGGAACTGTTGTGAGTATGAATTACCCTGAAAAGTGGACCCCACTTGGTAATAGCCTAAATTTGCGTCTTTGCTTAAAACAAAATCCCCGGAAAATGAACCAAAGGTAGTTAGGGGTAGATCCTGCATATATACAGACCTGTTTTGTGCATCACTTATGTTTACTTTCACCCTCTCCCCTGGTTGAAGATTCTCGTAAGCTCCGTCGTTATCTTTCTTTATTATTCCTTTAAAATAAACTTTCTGCCCCGGCCTGTAGATTGGACGATCTAGTGTAAGAAAAAGCTTATAGTCTTGTTTTGAATAATAGTCTTTAGATTCGTTAGCGTTGTAATAGCTTGGTAAACCAAAATCATAGCGGTTAATTCCCTGACTCCAGGCACTGGCGGCAACCACAAAATCTTCATCTTTTTGACCAAAAACAAACAAGTTATTCTTTTGGAATATATCCACATCCTTCATATACACACCGTCTTTATTCGAATCTCCCTCACTTAATAAATTTCCTGAACTGTCTGTTAACTGCATTTTCATTCCTGAAACTACACTTCCTGTTGATTGATTTACTGCCCAGGAGAAGATTTGTTTGTCGCTTTTTTTAACAGTCAAAGCGGACTTGCTTACAATCATAACCATGTTATCGTGAACTCCTTGCGAAATTCGCATGTCGAGGAAGTAAAATCCGGGAGGTAATTTTCTTCCCATATCTGTGGTTATTTTAGTAATTACATGGACAGGAGTATTGAAATCTGCATCATATGTCTCGCTCCATAAACGAACTTTTTCGAGCTTGCTGGTATCATAACTTTGCCAGTTACGACAGGATTCATTATAAGAACATTGTTCTTCATAACGCCTGCGATAAAGATCAAGAAGATCCTCTCTTTTTAACTTGTAAAGCGAATAGTCAACTTTATTGGCGTTAATTACTTGAGCGACAATGCGTGGGATTACCTCTTGATTAAATGCTCCAAAATATGTGCCAGACGGATAAATACTTACCGACGGTTTATAAGCTGCGGTTGTGAAACTGAACGAATAAGGACTACCTAGTGAAACTCCGTACTGATCTTTCACTCCAGAACTTATTGTGATCGTGTACGTTTTTGATCTTCCCAGGAATGTACTTACCGAAAGAGAATTACGGGAATTATAACTGTCAAAATATAAAGATGGTTTGGTATCTGGTTTAGGGTCAATAATCACGTTATCCTCGAAAGACTTTATTTCCATTGGTGTCTTAAATAAGACTTCCATTCTGTATTGCTCCGAGATATCCTTATCTCCATTTGCGGGAGTCGAACTTATTACTGCCGGTATAGCAGCAACTCCAAAAGTCCATGAGTACTCTGTTTCCATTCCGTTCGTGCCTTCAGTGCTTTGAACACCTTGAGAAATAATGGCAGTATAATGTTCTTCTCTTTTTAAAGGTTCGGATGAGTAAAATCCTACTACATTTCCAGATACGGTCACGCGCCCTGGAACTTTATTTTTATTCTTATCCAAGAGTGTAAATTTATCGGCAATTGACTGTGGATTAATATTTTGATTAAAAGTCGCGGACACCGAAGCGATTGGAGAAGCATAATTATAATCTCTTTTGGGACTTATATCATCAAGACGCGGGCGTTCGCTGGAAAATTCCCAAGTATATTCTTCCTTAAGCACGCCTTCATCTTGAGAGCGTAATCCAGACGGTACTGTTATTTTGTATGTTGTTGCTCTTCTGAACCGTTCAGAGGGTCTGAATTGATAAGCGGTTGTTCCAAGCCATCTGCCTTCACCCTCTATCTTGGGACTTACAGAAAATGCTGGTTGTCTGATAGCGCTATTTGTAGCCGTGGTGAGAGCGATCATCGGACGATCAAAAACGACTGTAATAGGTGTTAAATCTTCAAGCGCTTCGTTTTGAGGAGAGGAAAGAACAACTTTCGGGTTGCCAATTGTTTCAAAGGAAATTGTTTTATTGCCGGTAAGAGGTATTAATAATTTGGATAAGACAATTCCGTTAAAAGCCACTTTATAACTATTTGCTCGATTGAGTTTGCCTTGAGGTGTAAAAATCAGCTTCTGATCGCTTTCCCAATTAAAACTACCCTGAACACTTGGAGTTATGCTGAAGCTTTTTTCTGCTAAGAATTTAATGACTCCTTTATTAAAAATTATTTCAATTTTGGTATCAAGGGGTGCTTCGGTACTTTGATTTCCCGGAAAGCTTGTGGCAATTTTTGGAGGAACGAAAAGATATCCAAACTTCACAACTAAAATTGACGCAATGAGGATAAATAATGGTTTCCATATCATTGCTAAGCGCTCTTTATCAGAAGAAAGTTTAAATCTTACCGTCCATTCGGATATGAATTTGCGTAACCTGTCGAAATTTTGCGTGAAATAAAACTGTAAAACTAGCATTTTTTTCTGTATAGAGAGGCCAAAATTACCGGGGAATTTTAATCGAGCGGAGATAATCTTAATTAAATTACTCATATCAATGATCATTTCAATTGTTCAGTTCTACACCTTAATGCTATTAAATCACAACCATTGCCATATTTCAATTACTACTGTCTTCTTTATATCCTACAACAGAAAAGGTTATTTCATCACTCTTAACCCGTTCGTTGTTTTCAGTCATCCCATAAGCCGCTATAGTATGTTTACCCACTTGGGGTTTCCATGACGCGCTGTAGGGAAAGTCCTCTGCTTCCTTAAAAAGTTTCCCGTCCAAATACCAAAACACCTTATTAATACTCTGTGAGATATTTACCTCAAAAACTATTCTTTCATTATTTACCAAAAGCGGTGCGGATTCAAAAACGGTTTTTTCTTTCGGGTAGGTAATCTCCAAATAAATTTTACCTGAAAGTTGCTGACTATTGTTACAAAGAGGTGATGATTGCCGAGGAATGACTTCTTGACGGTTTTGTATCGCCCAGGTATAAACTTCAGGAGGATAGTCAATAAACACCTTTTCTTCAACAAAGTTTTTCGGGCAAGAATCATCTGCTAACAAGCCGTTTCTATTATCAATCAGGACTTTTTTGTGTAATTTAGATACTTCCTTTGGCTCCGAACCCTCAACGAAAAGTTCATTGGTTTTTTCAGGACAAAGTTCATCTGGAAGACTTCCCGACATTGCGCATATTTCCACTTCCTTTATCCGTTCCGGACGAATAAACACTTCAATTGGATAGCCTTTTAAAAATTCCTCAAAAAATTGGTTCCAAATTGGTGCTGCCCCTACCACTCCTGAAATTTCCCGCATCGGATGGTTGTCATTGTTTCCAACCCAAACTCCAACTGTATAACTGGGAGTATAGCCGACAGTCCAGTTATCATGCCAATCGGTCGTTGTTCCTGTTTTTACGGAAGCGGGGTGGGAAAGAACAAGAGGATTTTTCTCGCCAAACGCCGGAATACGGGCTTTGGGATCGGATAAGATATTGGAAATGAGATAAGCCACCTGTTTTCCATTTTGACCCAAGACTTGCGTTCCTTGATTGTCATGATGTGTATATAAGTTCTTACCATCGTCGGCAACTATCTTTTGGATTGTGTAAGGTTCTTTATACTCACCTCCTCTGGCAAAACTTGCAAATACGTTGGTCAGCTCAAGTAGCTTTATTTCTCCTCCTCCCAAAGTCAGGGCTAAATCATATCTGTCTTCCTGGGTAAAAGTAGTAATCCCTAAATCTCTGGCAACTTTCAAAAAATTATTAATTCCGATTCTATCCAGCATTTCCACGGCTGGTAAGTTAAGAGAGGATGCGAGAGCTTCCCGAGCCAATACTAAACCGTGGTATCTGCCATCATAATTGTTAGGAGTAAAACCCTCACCTTTTTTGGTTTGATAAATTTTTATTACATCATAAATCAATGTCGCAGGAGTGTATCCTTCCCTAAAAGCTGTTGCATAGGTAACAGGTTTTAACGCCGAACCAGGCTGCCTTAAAGCGGTTGCCATATTAACCTGCCCGGAACGAGAAGCATCGAAATAATCAATTCCTCCAAGCATGTCAATAATTTCTCCAGAATCATTCCTGATAAGTACAATAGAAGCATTGCTTAAATCATGCTGATTTTTCAATCTGTCCACCCATATTTTGGCGATGTTCTCGCTTAGATTAAATGTAGGATAATCAAGCGTCGTATAGATATTTAGACCTTGGTTATTATTAATTCCCAGTGCAAATAGTTCTTGTAAGACATAATGAACAAAATGAGGAGCCTTTATGTCTGACTTTTTTGTGGAAATCGCGAGTTCTTCTAGTTTTGCCTCTTCGGCTTTTTCTTTTGAAATAAATCCATGCTTCATCATTAAATCCAATACTTGTATTTGTCCCTTTTTTACTTCATCCCTACTTGAAAAGGGGTTGCGTTTGTCCGGCGAGGAAAGCAAACCAACCAGAAAAGCACTTTCTGCAAGCGATAGCTGGCTGATATCCTTATCAAAATAGGTTGACGATGCTGCCTGTATCCCATACGCCAAATTGCCAAAATACATCTGGTTGAAATACATGGTCAGGATATCTTTCTTTGAATATGAAGCTGTTATCCTTAAGGCTATAAAAATCTCCCTTATTTTTCTGACAATACTTCTGGAAGGTATCTTTTTATGGGAAATTATTGCAGTTCTGGTCAACTGTTGTGTAATCGTGCTTGCTCCGGAAACGATCCTTCCTTCTTTTATGTTTATTAACAATGATCTGGCAATTGCTCTTAAATCCACTCCTGGATTAGTCCAAAATGTAATATCTTCGGAAGCAACGGCTGCGTTTATGAGATAGACTGGCAGGTCGTTATAGGTAATTGGCATCTTTTTACCCACCTCGCCAGCAGATTCATAAAGAAGAGTGTGGTTCCTATCCCATATTTTGACAGTTCCAGACTGATTGATCTTGGGCTGTGTCCACCAGATAAATAAAGCAAGGGAAATAAATAGGATCGAAATTATGATAGGCTTTCTTATTTTCCGGATTGTAGGATTAAATAGTTTTTTGATTTTAGGATACACACCCTAAATTATATCAAGATATCGGAAGTTTTATGGTAAGCCTACATTATTTATCATAAAGTAAAATTAAACCCCACATCCTCCGCCTCCTTCCACCTTAGGAAGAAGACCTTCCGTCTGCAATTCCTTATTTATGACTCTATATCCCTGACTACTGGAATAGTCGATTCCTAAAACAAGTTCAGGATCAATCTTGTCCCATGGGATATTCTTCTTTTGCTTAAAGTAAATACCTAACTCTGCATAAGTTTGCGGAAACCAATAAGTGTTTAATACCAGGGCTTTCTTATATATCTCGTCTTTCTGCATTCCCTGTGTTACGGCAAGCTCAATAAACCCAAGCATAGCGGCTCCATGGTTGCAGTCGGGGAAATAAGTACTGTTTCCACAGCATGGACGGTATATATTTTGGGAAATTTCGCGAACGACAGCCTCCTCTTCAGGACTCAAATCAATTATCGGAAAGCGATTGAAGAGTTTTCCTCCTTCTTCCCTACCCAATGTCCATCCGCCTGTTGAAGCAAAATTCCCTACATCTTTTTTATATTGTGTTCCCATCGGTCCCTCGGAAAGTATATTAGTTTTGTTAGCAATACCTAGTGGCCAAAGAAGATTCAGTAATAAATTAGCATTCTCTTGATTTATGATAATCGGCTCATCGGAGGGATTGTCGAATAATCTCTTCTCAGTTTCTGTTAGACCTCCTCGCCCCTCATATAATTTTATAAACTTATCCTTATCTATAGCTCCAAATTGAACCATTTTAGCAACTACATTCTTAAATGAGACACCCAAGTTCACTTTTTCTGGAAATACGGATTTAGTGATTTCTTCCTGTAGTTTGGTAATATCCGGTGTTGGAGTAGGCAAATTCTTCTGCCTAAACGGCAGTGAGTAAGATAAAATCTCTGCTTTAACAACAAAAAGTGGGATAAGTTTCAAAACTAGAACAGCAAGAAGAAAACCTGTTACCAGTCCCACGAAATAACTTCTTTTTGTTTTAATCCTTTTTATCAGATTTTTTACTTTCATTTCCTGCCTCCTTCAGCATAATTTTAAATAAAAGGATGATTCCGATAAGTACCAAAATGTCCAAAATCGGATTCTGCAGTTTACCTGAAACGTCAAAAATAAAATCCCTGAGTCCTCTACCATATTCCATATTGGCATCCATCTTGATTTTGTCGGTTAAAGCCATATAGGCAATAATTAGTGAAGAAACCATAAAAGTTATCGATGCAATAATCTTCAAAGGTTTCTCTGTTTTACTTTTTATTTTGTACAGATATTGGTTGGTGAGCTTTTCATAGAATAAAGATAGGAAAAACAGAGGAAAAACTATCCCTAAAACGTATACAAATGAAACGATAAGAGAAGTGAAAATTGTCGGTGATAATGATGAGAGAGTTATGGCTGCGAATAGAACAGGAGCACAGCAGGATGAGGTAATACCTGAGAAAAGTCCTAATACATATGTAGAGGCAACTGTTGTTTTGGTCGGCATAGTAAAGTGCGGAAGCGGTAGCATCAGTTTAGTATCAAATAACGTCATCAACCCTAAAAGGAACATCAGAAGAGCTCCCAGAAGATAAGTAGTTGTATGAAACTGGTCAAATAAAGAAACAATTATTTTCATTCCGAGCGCAACGGGCACCAGTATTGACCCAAGTCCAAGTGCAAATACCAACGTTAAATAAACAATCCGTTTCCTTTCCTTAAAGATCGTGCCCAAATATGATGGGAATAAAAATGTGATACAGCAGGGAGCAAAAAGGGCTACCATACCCCCTAAGAATGAAGCGATTAGGGAAACACCAAATATAAGGTTTGAATTCATATATTACTCAACAAGTGCTTTTACAGTAAAAGTCAATTTAGAATTGGATGGATCATTTGTTTGCATATATACGTCTCGGGTAACCGCTCCCTTAACAGGCATGATGAATGGTCGGTATATGACGCTTAAAGTAGCTTTTTTACCTGGGTCTAGAGTCCCTATCCAAGGATTTCTTGAATGCATGGTAAATTCAGGACTTTTATTATCATCAATAGTCACTTGACCGAAGGTACAATCACAAGAAGAGCTCACCTTAAAAAGCTTCAAAGGTTTGTTCCCTTTATTCTCAATTGTAAATTCAGCGAATTTCTCATCTTTGACGTTTATATTTCCTAAATCAGAACTTGTAGATGATACTACTGCCTCCGGCTTTTCTTTATCATTTTTTGAGAAACTGGTTATATTGGATGCTGCTTGGCTTTGTTTTCCTTCATTCACGGAAAAAAGGACAATTAATACCAGGATGACAGTGGTAAATCCACCAATAATGTAGAAAACCAATTTGTCCGTTCCCATAGTACTGATATGAGACGGTTTCATAAATTTATCCTCCTTATAGGGATCATACCAAGCCGGTAATTAAGATTTCGTGAAGAAAGAAAGCTACGTTTATACAGAAAAAACTCAGGTTTGAAATATATTTTTCCAGCATATACCCATCTAGACCTCCGAATCGGAGGTCTAATCAGCTATTGCAACTACTCGGGCGGCAAACCTGAGTAAGATGGGTATAAGAGTTAGTGATGGTAAGGTTGTATTTTTGAACCAATCTGAATGACTCAAGAAGTTTATTAATCGGGTCTTTTATATCTTTCTGTCTTCTTATGGGCAGAATACAATGGTGTATATGATTTGAAAGTATCATTGAACATATTTTCTGAAGTCTTCCTTCAGCTTGTTTTGAATGTTTTAGTATCTCCAAACTCGAAGAATTTCTCGCAAGAAGTACCAAACTTTTTTTTATCATACCATGTGCAACTTTCAGTTCATTAGTAATCTGTTTCTTGTCAGAATGGTATCTGCACATAATATTAATTTATCAATTTAAAACTGCTGTTAACAAAATGAAATTTGTCCAGTGTGGAATCTGTTTTAGGTAATATATCTGCAACAATAACATCATTCCCAAAGAAATTACTAATTCTGTCTCCGGGATCTTTGAATATCTTTTTTTCTTTCATCATCTCCGCCTCATCGCTACCAATATATACAGGTATATATGTCTTTCCTGATATATAAATAGAATTGAATCCATCTTCTCTTAACACGTTTTTATACTGGGTAGGTATATTGGAATCTGAAATGTAATAGAAGACTTTATCTCCTTCTGCCTCACTAATTACTTTTATATCATCCTTGTATATGGATAAATCATTGTTCAATGTCCGGATTGAGGAAGGTTTGCTACTTTCCTTCATTTCTTTTCCCTCTGCTACCATGGAACTGCTGAATCTACCAAACTCGAAGAAGAAAAAGGTAAAGAAAAGCATCATGGCAATTGGCGCAAACATAGAGATATAATTTCTTCTCCCTGGCCTAAAATACCGGAGAAGAAGGGAGTTGGAAACAACTGATATGGATGAAAAAGCCATAGCAAGACCTGCTAGTTCCGGCTTTAATACCAACCCCAGTGAAATTAATGCTCTGGCGGCAATGGGAATTCCGATGACATTGTAAAAGAGGGCAAAAAACATATTTTGCTTGATCTTGCCCATAGTTTCTTTTGACAGATCAAAAGCCGTAACCACGTCTCTTAAGTCATTTTTCATGATAACTATTCCTCCTGCTTCCATAGCTACATCTGTACCATTACCCATAGCAACACCAATATCAGCTTGAGCCAAGGCCGGCGCATCATTAATCCCATCTCCAACCATGGCTACTCTCTTACCCATCCCTTGGATCTTTTTCACCTCACTTGCCTTATCTTCCGGTAGTACTTCGGCAAGCACGTTGTCGATCCCAACCTCACGGGCTATAGCTTCTGCTGTTCTTCTGTTATCACCTGTAATCATATAAACTTCAATTCCCCGTTTCTTCAATTTTGCAACCGCTTCTTTAGATGTTTCTTTCACGGTATCAGCAACTGCCACAATTCCCAAAATTTCTTTATCATTTGACAAAATCATGGCGGTTTTACCCTGTTCTTCCAATCTTCCCAGTTTCCTATCAACAATATCTATAGGAAGTCCGACAACTTCAGAAATCAACTTCCTATTACCAAAGTAGTACTTTTGACTATCTATTTCAGCTGTAACACCGTGCCCAGCGATCGCTTTAAAGTTTTGCGTGTCTTTTAATGTAGCTAATTCCTCTTTGGCATAATTGTAAATTGCTTCAGCCAAAGGATGTTCTGAGGACTTTTCAAGGCTCGCTGACAAAGAAAGAACACTATTATCGTTCAAACTTCCTATACCAACAATATCTGTCACAACCGGTTTTCCGTTTGTTAAAGTACCAGTTTTATCAAAAACAACTGTGTTTACTTTGCAGGCAGATTCCAAAGGTTCTCCTCCTTTTATAAGTACACCGTATTCAGCCCCTTTTCCTGTACCAACCATAAGAGCGGTGGGTGTAGCAAGTCCTAAAGCACATGGACAAGCTATAACAATAACCGATGTAAATGCCATAAGGGCAAACGCAAGTGTTGCACCTAACACAAAATACCAGATAATAAAGGTGAGTAATGCAATCCCTATAACTATCGGTACAAACCAGGCTGATATCTTATCCGCAAATGCTTGGATAGGTGCTTTGGACCCTTGAGCTTCTTCAATCAGTCTTATTATTTGGGCTAAAGTTGTCTCTGAACCAACACGGGTTGCCACAAACTCAAAACTACCCATTTTGTTCATTGTTGCACCAACTACAGTATCTCCCTCATGTTTTTCAACGGGAATACTTTCTCCTGTTAACATGGACTCATCTACACTTGATGAACCTTTGATAATTTTTCCGTCAATGGGAACTTTTTCTCCGGGACGGACCAATATAATATCGCCTGCCTTTACTTCATTAATTGGGATATCCATCGTCTGGCCGTCTTTAACGACTCTGGCTGTTTTGGCCGCCAAACCCATCAGTTTTTTAATGGCATCGGATGTTCTGCCCTTTGCCCGAATTTCAAGCCATTTCCCAAGAATAACAAAAGTAATCAGAAAGGCGGCAGTTTCAAAATATAATTCCGGTATTTTTGCTCCATTTATACCGATAAGAGATCCTGTCTTTAAAAAATAATATACTAAATTGATAAGAGAGTAGAAATAGGCTGTGGATGTACCGATTGCAATCAAACTATCCATATTGAAAGTCTTCATCCTAAGGGCTGACCACATGCCTTTATAAAACCTGAGTCCGATAATAAATTGGACCGGTGTCGACAACAATAAGGAAATTATTCCTATAAAAGGTGTTAACATTACTTTTCCGGGTATCCATGAGATGAAATCAAAGAGCATAAAATAAAGCATGGGGAAAGAGAGAATAAGACTGTTTATGAACGCTTCTGATAATCCTTTTATCTCCTTTTCCCTCTTTTTCCTATCAAACTCAGGATCATTGTTTTTCACCTCTGAGGCTAAGTAACCGGCTTTTTTTACAGCATTAATCAAACTATCAACTGTTACGATGTTGCCATCATAAAAAACCAAGGCTTTTTCTGCGGCAAAATTGACATTTGCTTTGGAAACGCCTGTAACCTTCTTTAGCGACTTTTCAATAAGTGCAGCACATGATGAACAATGCATACCCGAGAGTGACAGATTTATTCTTTGCTGACTATTTGCTGTTAACGTATTTGTCTTTTCTTCCTTAATTGGAAGGCTATTTGGGGGTATTTCTGAGGTTGTGTTTGGTGTTACATCGTCACTATCGTTACGGTTTGTGGAAAACTCCACTCTGTCAAACAGTTTTACTATGTCAATTGAGGATATCAGCTCTTGCAGGAAGTTTTTAGAACCCACCTGTCCTTGTGGAATTGATAATTTGGCATTCTTATTATTTTTAACAATACCATCAAAATACGGTTTACCACCGGCATCTTGGGAAATTCTTCCTTCTGCGACTACTTCAGACTCAATCGTAATTTTGAAAGGCTTATTTGACGCAGTAATTTCTTGTTGAAATAGTACTTCGCTCTCATGAGTTGATTTTCCATACCCATTTCCGTTTGCTTCGATCACTGCCTGATAACCGGCACGTTTAACAGCATTGATCAGTTCATCAAGTTGTATATTTTCTTTTTCTAAATGAAGTAATGCT
>Ga0210054_1001699_pt1 | contig 17995 bp, 10 predicted proteins | sample CryGeymeta201516_FD_185470 | JGI IMG/M metagenome (GOLD analysis project Ga0210054, IMG submission 185470) | Groundwater microbial communities from Crystal Geyser aquifers in Utah, USA - Crystal Geyser metaG 2015-16 (SPAdes) (version 2) | ecosystem: Environmental > Aquatic > Deep subsurface >... | reverse complement strand
ACGGTATGCTATCACCATTCAAATAATCGAATACTACGGTACTACAGAATTGAAAATAGTAGGAATTCTTTCAAGAGATTGTTCCTTTCTTTATTGACTACCATTCTTGTACCGGAAGGGATAGCAACCGATGCGAAGACCGAGTACTGTATTTGTACGTGGTAGATCTACTAGGCTACTACAACAGTACCTACTACCAGGTACAGTACTACTACTACTAGCTAGTAGTAGTAGTCTAGTCCAACTATTTTTTTATTCGACATCCGGTGACATTGATGCTACTAGCTATTTTGTTCTACAGTTGATGACACTGGTTTTTCATGATACCAGATTTAATTATTATTATTATGAAAATGACCGGTATTCGTTTAGAATATTCAGTCAACTAATAAGAAGTTTTCTCTTGGCTCATCACCGGTAAGAGCCGTGAACAGCAAAGCCTCGAAGAATTCCTGTCGGTATTCTCTGCAGTTACTCCAGGAGCGAACAAATGGATCTAGAAAACATGCCACTCGGTACTACCAGTACTTGAGCGACGATCACTGTACATGAACTATGAACCACTTCAGATTACTGGTGATCTTGGTCGTTATTATTTTGCCGCGACATCTTCCTATTATTCTAGCAATCTTGAAAGGATTGGTTGCCGGTTTTCATTCTGGAACTCTGCTTCTGTACAGGCCAGCTCCTATGTTGACGACCAATGACTGGTCCGTTGGATTTCCGAAAACGAGATCCATCAGATAACTACCAAGCCACGATTTGAAAGCCTGGCCGTACCAGCTCAGCTCTGGTGTGGACGCCAGAATAGAACCAAAGGTTTGTGGTTGCGGATCAAGCCTGGCAACCAGTGGTTTTTTAAGATTTGTGGACGCTAATGGGGGCAGGTCTGACTCTACCCTGATCAGAACTTTGGACGTAAAGCGTTCGGGTTGCGTCGCGCGTTGACAGATTGTTCCGAAGGGGAAATCTTCTAGTAAAATGTAAAGTAGCCAAAGTAGGATCGATATATTTGTCCGTGCCAAAAGATTGAGAATGCTGAAAAAGGCATAGTATACCAAAATTGTTGTCAGCAAGAACAGCGTGACGACAAAAAGGATGCTGCCCAATAAAAGTTGCATAGAATCGTACTCCATTGTGTCTGTGCGCCTTCGTAGCACATTTTGTTTCTTTCCTCGAAATAGGCGCCACATACTCCCCAAGAGATAGATCTCTGTTCTATAGATGAAGCGAAAGCTTTGACTTAAAAAGTCCAGGTGCAGTGTCAAAAGATGCAGTATATCTATAGAGACAGCCAGACAACCTGATCCGCCGAAAGCTCCCGCGACAACAGAAATGGTAGCCTGATAGGCAACAGACATTTGCGGATGGTACAAAAAACGATTAGCCGTCGACGTCAATGTTTGCAACAGGCTGCGACGCAGGGACAGCAGTGATCGAATTTCCCGCCCAATTGATTGTGTTAATGGGACATTCAATTTGAATCCAATGGGAAAACTTTCTAGCCAAGTGAGCCACTCGGATAGAAACTGTTGTCCGATAAAGTAGTTTGAAATAAAAGCTGCGACTGGCCCGCTTCGTAGCTGTGGCCAATATCCGACCAAGAGTAGACCCAATATGACGCCCACAATGGTGTTTATGGATCGTCCAATCCAGTGCTTTGTTGTGATTTTCTGCTGGGTGCAGAGAGGAACAATAGGTTTTTGACAAACAAGGCAGCATCCATCAGATGACGTTTTCCTTGTCACGCTTTGAGCCCGTCTGCGCTGGAGCTTCCGAACGTGGTGGGCTAGCATGGAATATGTCTCTAGTGTCGTCAGCAACGTTGAGAAAGGATAATATGTGGCAGTATTATCTTCTTTTGCGTTTTGCGTTATTTTTGGTCGCTTTGTTGGTTTGATTTTGTTCGTTGAGTTGGAGGTAGACGAAGCATTCGAGAAACTTTGTATACTTGCAAGGTATTCCAAAATAAAAGATGAACTTGATATTTGTTGTAAAATTTTGCCAAAGGATGATCCCGGGCCACAGAGATCGTGTCTATAGGCATATCGAGAATCATACAGTAGCACCTGTTGCCGGTTGTAGTCGTCATCATGGCTAATAATAGTGGGGCAACCTGTTGACAAATTGACATGTGGCAAGCCAATCTTTTCTAACCATTTGTTGCGGCTAGCTCTGGTAGAAACGGATCGCAAGGAAGCAACCCCGACAATATCCAATGATTCTACCATCTGCCTATCTTCGCGGCGCGTTTGGACTTGGTGACGATTGACTCTGCACTCGCAACAGTTTAAGCACTGATCGTGTAGGATGTTTAATCGACGCTGCAATGTTTGGTGCCCATGCTCGAGGTTGGAACCACGAGGCAGCCATTCTATTCCCGCCACGACGATGGTAGCAGCTGGCCAATTTGACGAAGAAACATTATCATTTTTTGTCCTCCCGAAAGATGACCACCCCAAAAGAAACCCTTGCTCTTCGCCAGCACACGTCGATCGATCTGGCCCAGTCAGGGAGGAGGGCCAAACCAGAAGCTGGAGCTGCCTATTAGGCCTTTGCTGATTTGTTTCCGCTGCCATTTCTTCCTTCCGTTGCCAGCACTTCGGTATAGGTTTAATGAACTTAGCTTATTAGCATTATTACTGCACGATTATTATTGCGCTATCTTGTCTGCCCTCTCGCAGCAACCATTATTACGATTTACGATGGTGTGTTTTTTACACACCACAGTACTCATTGATTGATTTGTAATATCACTAGGGTTAGAGATGAATGTAGACCTTGGATTCCTTCATGTGGCACACACGTAGAGACATGCGAGTATTCTTTAGCCTTTCCATAATCTCCCATCTTCAATGTTGCTTTTGACTTGCTGGTCACGTATATTTGATGAAGATGTGGGTTTGCTGCCACTTTTTGGTTGTCTTCCGTTTCGGTTTTTCCGTCCTTGGACTCCACCACGGAATTCCACAGCATCGGGATTTTCATCATCATCACTTTCAACTTCCCTTGTGACTCGCAAGCTCTCTACGGTCTTGCCCATCACTGATCGTGCTATGGGAAGCTGCCACCCATAAACGAACACTGTACAGGTCCCTTCTCTCCCTGCCCTTGCCGTCCGCCCGACCCTTCTGACGTACTCTGCAGGGTCACGAGGAAAGTCAAAAAGAACCACATGATCTACAGGTGATGCTCCGAAATCAACACCGCGTGCGGCTCGATCAGTACATACTAAGATATGGTCCAGATCCTTCGCGCCTCTCTTATTGCCAAAATTCTGGAATTCTTCCCCTTGGTTTTCGTATTGCTGCTCTTGATTGGCTTTTTGACCAGCATTACAAAAACTGTCCAAGTTGGCGTTCCGAGCTTCGGGTGTCATGGCATTGTGGTACGCTCTGACGTCCAACCGTTGTCGCTTTCTATCACTCCGCCGCAATAGATTCTCAACCGCACGACACGACTGCACCGTATTGCAAAAGATGAGAGTTCTCCGACATCGTGTCATGCGCAACGTTTTCAGCAGCTGTTTTGCTTTGACTTGCATACCAAGCTTCGAGTTTCGATTGTCCGCCGAAGGTACGGAGACATCAATCAATCGTTCCGTCATGCTGGGTGCGACTCGGTGCAGCCCAGGACCGCGGACTTGAACCACTCCCGGGAATTCACTCGTCACAGTCTTGACAATCTGATCTGGCAGTGTTGCCGTGACAAAAACAAATTGTACATTTTCCACATTTTCGATAGCTTGCCCGATCACTCGCAGCTGAGGTCCAAACGTATCGTTGTCATCTTTTGGATCTTCGTTCAACGTATTGGTATTTTCCATCATGAGAATATCTACTTCGTCCAACACAATCGACTGCAAGCGACTGGACAGATCCAAACCTGAATTACGAGTCCGCACAATGGTGGAAAGTCTACCAGGAGTGGAAATCAAGATGTCCACAGGAGTCCGTTGCAGCATCCGAATTTGATCTCGAATCGACGTAGAGTATTTACCTGTGGCCGTTACCACCATAGTATTAAAATCCACATTTTCGGACAACTTGTCGCAGACAGCGCGTACTTGATCTGCCAATTCGGCAGTTGGTGCCAATACAAGAATTTGCGGTGCGCCATTGCTCATTTTTTTGCGCTGTGAATTGGATAATTCTTTATTGGATGCGATGGCTCTTTGCAACAGAGGAAACAGATATCCCAATGTTTTTCCGGAACCAGTTTGATCTGCTACAATGGTATGTTTTCCTTGCAACAGGACGGGCCAGGCCATGGATTGGATCCGAGAGGGACGCGTTATTCCTGCACCGCGACACAGTCGGTCAAACATTGCTGAATCCTCTTCCTCCTGGTCTTTTTCGCTTCTATCGTAAACGAAGGAAGGATCTTGAAGCGGTTTTCTGCTAAAAAAATGAGATCCTGCCACTCGCTTGTCGTTTGCGTCATTATGGTCGTCAGCTGAATTAATATCAAAGGTAGGATCACCAGTGTCATCTTCAAAATCGTTATAATCCTCTTCGTCAAAGTAATCATTATCTTCAAAATCTTCAAATTGACGAGAGACAAAGTCCTCCTCCTCCTCTTCTTCATCGTCACCATAGTCATTTTTCCATCTTGGTTGTTGACTTCGAGCTCCTCTGTTGTTGTTTAGAGAGCGTGACTGTCGCCGATGATTCTTATTGTTGCTGGAAGATTTCCTTGGTCGTCCTGCCCACAGCACAGTAAATGATGACGACGGACATGATACTGCAGCAGGTTGAGGAGAGTGGGCAAGTTGAAAGGCTGCAGCTGACCGACTTATAATCAGAAAACACAGCAAATTTCTAGGAAGCGTTTGTGCGTAGTTCGGCATGGTAGTTCTTTGTTCTTATGTATGTTGTTCGACGACTGTGCAAGTGGAATGAGTTGATACTTGATACGACTATTGCTGTGTTTTTTGTTTAGTTTTCTTTCATCGTTTTCGATTGGTTTTCAATTTTAGTTAAATCACGGACTATTCTCATCAATCACGATCCTTTGGGGTAATGAGCTTCATTAAATTACGCCCAGCTGTCTTGCACAAGTTTACCTCATTACTAATAATTTTTTTGATCTGCCTCTCGTTTTACCTCATCATCACGGCTTCAACAAGCAAAAATGCAACCAAGGCAACAACCTCTTATTACATCATCATCAATCTGCTATCGTTGTGAAGACTAGCGTACAACTCTACATATCAATAGTATATCAAGATGAGTAACCAAAAGATCCAGAAGAGCAGCGGCGTAAGTAGACCAGCATTTGCAGGGTAGTGTAGAGTTGAAGACATGGATCAAAAGATGATATCTTGGTCAGGCGGCGGTATTTATCCTGTCGACCCTGGATTTGGCTGCTGCCAACCCGGGTAGCCATGAGGAGTCTTCGAAGCGGCACAGATCGCGATGGATCATGTCCTCTCCGAATCTTTTGACCTGTTAACATTCCCTGGATGTTTCCTAACTTTTCCGTTTTATCTCATCCCCATAGGAACCCGATGAGTTCGAGAACCAGGTCGCCACCGAACTTCTCAACTTGGAGATGACCTCCACGGAGCTCAAGGCTCCTTTGAGGAATCTTTACATTACTGCTGCCAAGGAGGTTGATTGTGGCGCCGGACAAAAGGCTATCATTTTGTATGTTCCATACAAATTGCTAGGATCCTTCCAAAAAATCCACACTCGATTGGTCCGTGAATTGGAAAAGAAGTTCTCGGGAAAGCACGTATTGATCATTGCTCAACGTGCCATCTTGGGCAAATCTTACAACCGTAACGCCAAGACCAAGGGACCCCGCCCTCGTTCGCGAACACTCACCAAGGTTCAAGACGCTATTCTTGACGATATTGTTTACCCCACTGAAATTGTTGGCAAGCGAACACGGGTCAAGACCGATGGAAAGCGCGTCCTAAAGGTCTTTCTCGACAGCAAGGACCAGGCCAACGTTGAGGGCAAGACAGAAACATTTGCCGCTGTCTACGGAAAGCTTACGAACAAGCAAGCAAACTTTCTTTTCCAGTAAGCAACATAATCATTTATACTAGAAATAAAAAGTTTTTCGCACCATAAGACGCGCGTTTGGATTCAGCTGACGAGCAATTGTGAGAATCCCTGAAGCTACTACATATATACGAGCGAATAGTGTGGATGGTAGGCTGGCAAAACATTGCTTATGAAATAGTGAAATCCTGTTCTACTAGCAATTGTGGCCTGAATCGAAATATAGTCTCAGAGACATTGATTGTTGTCAAAACTTCTTCAGGCAGGCTGCCTTCTTTCGGGCAGGTTCTCAATAAGATTGAGCATGATGGACTGTACTCTGGTGATAGTTGCGTTGCTTGTTTGTCGAAACCATTGCTCGTGAGCCGAAAGCAAACGATCAGGATAAGGAAGACCAACTGGTATATGTATTCTGTGTGTCTTTCGACATTCAGCTTGTTTTCTGCTCGTCATTGTGATATTCCGAGTACGAATTAGTTTGGTGATATCTTCGCAGTATTTGCGCCTTACAACTTACAACAACGAAGCAGTCAGAAAGGAGAGCATTCTCGGGATTGCGCACAGCAAGTATTGAATGTACACTGCGACGCACTCAGAACTCAGGACGATCTACTGAAGTCAAATCTTGGTTTTCAAATTTACTCCGGGGAGTCTGTGGCGATCCATTCTTTGAAACCTGCCGCCGTGATGTGCAAAGATTCAACTAGTCTACCGCTACATGCATTGGGCACGGAATGGTTGGTTTAGATACTTAACTTGAACTACCGCTGGGCCACTGCTAGCTAGTAGAGAAGCAGACCTGCTCCAAACTTAATACCTTTTCGCAGGTAAGAAGTGCAGACTCTCTTTCCAATCCTGGCTAATCAGTACCAGGTACTCTAGCTACTAGCAAGGTACCTGGTACTAAAGTAGCCGGCCCACGATGCCCCAGAACTTGAGATGATCCTTCATACAGTTTGTAGCAGTTACAATCAAGCCTACCACTACTACTCCTAGCTGGTAGTACCTGGTACTGCTACTACGGTAAGACTACCTAGTAGTAGTACGTAGTATTAACTGTTGTCCTAATGACCGGGAACGGCGAAAAACAACGACGTTCCCACATTTATGAAAAAGTGGTACCAGGTAGTCCATTCAATTAATTGTTGGATTTGTTTCGCACGACGTTAATCACAACAATAAGTATTTGGAAACAAATATGATTTAGTTGTCATTCTTGTATCTTCTATTTTATTTATAAATCAACAAGAAAGAGGGGCCATCAAAAAATTCATAGCCAGCCTAGACAAGTTTGACAAGATCAGATGTACATCATTTTGGTATAGTCTCGTTTTACTATATGATATCTAAGTACTGAGTTCTTGATCTCATTATTTTTGCGCTTTCTCCGACGATGTCGTACCATAGATTACTTATGTTTGCATGCACATAAAGAATGATAGCGTATTATAATTATACTACGTACGGTACCAGGTATCGGCAACTCAACTCCAAACCTACCAGTATTGACTGTACCAGGGTACCGTACCTAACGATAGGCAGTAGTACGGTAGCTACTACAAGCTACTGGTACGGTAGTAGTAGTCCGAGTGTACCCTGCGCACACTTTTCTGCATTTCGAGGTTATCAATTATCAATTGTCAATTGATGCAAATTTTATACCAGAACTCTGGATAGAATCAAAACTCAAAAGAATGAGCAACTCTACTAGCTCCGCCATCAACGCCGCACGCATAAAGTATGGCTGCAAGCCAACCGGTACCAGTTTTCCGTGCATGATCTACCAATGCCTCCAAGATATTCAAGTTCTGGGTGAGCGGGACGAAACCCTGCGACATCTTGGTAAGATCATCAGCTGGCAAACGCACGGACGAGCCTTCAAGATTCATAACCGGAAGAATTTCATTGAGCTAGTCATGCCTATTTGGTTTCCAAAAATTAAGTATTCGAGTTTCACTCGTCAGTGCTGCCTTTACGGCTTCACCCGCATCCAGGATAAGGGCGAAGACTACAATGGTAAGCAGATTTTCTTGAGTCTGTGCCTTAAAGCTCGTGAAGATGCACGCCAACATTGTTCTGACTCGACGCTTTCTGTCTCTCCTGCCTGTTCCAGCCCTCTTCCATCAGCTCTTTGTGAGGGGGGAATACGACTTGGTAGCGAGCATGCAAAAAACTCCAAAGCGGAAGTGCAACATTGCCCGGACGTCGTCCCTAACCATGGAACATCGTCTCAACTGCGAGCACGAGAAAGAGATCCACGGCGAGTCCAGAACTTCAGTTGCGGAATGCACGAAGATGCCTGACGGAGATGTCACCACAAGTTCGCACGTGAAAGCGACCGCGTCTTCAATACTTCTTCCTTCCTTGGTTACCGAAATCAAGGAGAATTGGCGCCAAGAAGCCATGCCTTCTCCGTCTTCCTCGTTTGATTTCTTTTCCAACGATGCAAACAACGACTTGCCAACTTCCATATGTTCGCACGGTCACAGTTTTGCCAAAGAAATGTGGAACGACGTTGAAAACCAACATCAGCAGACGTCGAGAGAACCAGACTCTTTGTTTAATAGCTTGCTTTCTTTTTTGGAAGATTCCTGGATATCATCCGAAGCTTTTAGCAACATCGATGGTTTCTCTCAACAAGCACTGCCACTGGACTTTGAACCTCTGAATGTGTTTCCGTCAAACTGTTGATATTAGTAAATAGTAAATATATTATTTGATATTGATATTACCAGGTAGCACATTAGCACACCTTCTTTTTTATGATTCGGTAGGTCCATCTTCCATTTCGTATTTATTTCATTAAACATTTTGGGCTAGAGAGAGCGCGTATGCCAGGCAGTGTCCGATAAGATATTCGTTACTCACAGACATAACGATATGTCATTTTGCTGATGAAGATGCATGTGTCATCTCGGGGTTTCGATTGCGAAATCGCCGACCTTTTGCCAGGCAGGCAACAAGAGATCACTGCAAGAATTCATATAGAAGGCAAAGACTACTACTAGTAGTACTAACAACCTAGTAGACTACTAATACGGAATTACTACTGCTGCCTCCTCCGAGTAGCTACTACAGTACTAGTAGATGGTACTAGTCTAACTAGCTACTAGTAGTTGTAGCCAATCCAGCTTTACTTCTTTTTGGAATAACACTCCAGGCATTCTACTAGGAGCAAAAAACATTTTGTTATCTGGTTGGAACTGAATCTATTCCAGGCAATCCACATTCCTTTCAGCTGTCCTTCTTTCTGCGCAACAACATACCGTCATGGTAATATCTGCATCATCAGAACCTCAGGACGGATCAAACCCTCGGACGGCTGGAAAACGAAAGCACGAAGAAATTCAGGAGGCGGAGGCGGTGGCGGATAAACCTTGTCTTTGTATTGTGGTTCGACGAGCGGGAAAAGCCGAACACGATTCACTGAATATAAGTCTAGATATCGAAGCAACTGTCTTGGATTTGAAAGAGTGTATTGCTTCGACACTTCGAGCATCAGCCGGCGAGGAACAGATCCCCGTGGAGCGTCAGAGATTAATCTTTTCCGGAAAGATGCTCCGAGATGATGCCCAATCCTTGCAAGCTGACCTCAGGATGCAATCCAGTAGCATGGAGAACGAACGCAAACACTTTGTCCATTTGGCACCTCTGCCAAAGGGAGCGACACCCAGTGCTCGGACCCAGAAAGAACTTGCCCATTTCCGTGTCCTTCCGCGAACCCGTGCAATAGCCAGTCGCATACCACACGAAGAAAATATGAGACGGGCTCGACAAATCGGAGAACGACGTCGTCGTCGGAACCGAGAACACCAAGGACGAGACCATGTACTGGACGCAGCGGCATATCGCCTATTTGGCCTGGACAACTCACGGGATCTTGCGCCTAATCCCATGCTCGCCGATCCCCCTTCAACAAATACAGCTTTCGATACGTCTGCTGGAGCTCGGAACGGCTTCATGCTCAATGGCGAAGTTGCTGATCTCCAGCGGACACTTATGGGCATGCCTACTTCTTTCAGTGATTTGACGTCCTTCAATGATTTTCTACCAACATTTGGATCTGCCCATACTGCCCAAGCTCCTTTTCCTGCTATTCCGCGTTGTCCCGTCAATCAAGCATTGATAGCAAACGGCATTGCTGGGACTCATGCGCCTATTGTCCCTTTCTTGTCGGATCAATTTAGAGTGCCGCAATCGATATCGTCATCGGTGCGTTTCCCGGTTTGTCCTGAGGCGACCCTGGCAGCGAGTTTGTTGCCACCTGTCAACCCTCAAACTGACGTTACTTCAGCAACGGCGTTGTCAATTCTAGAAGGCATTTTGGGCTCAGCAGGATTGTCATCTGTCGAAAGTGCTTCCTTGCCAGATGTCTTGGATCAAGTGGCCGACAATGCAGAACGACTGGCCACAACCATAAGACATTTGCAGTCCCAACCCCATCACGCTCGATCCGTAACTTCCACGGAAATGCCTACGCCTGTACCAAGCTTATCATCGCCCCATGCTTCGGCACCTCCGTCTCAAGTGGTCACCCCTGAGAGCGGGACCTCCGCGGGAATGAGTCTGCAAGAGCAACATCAAATGCTGGCTTCTTATCTATCATCTGCCTCTGCACCCTCGCTCGCCGCCGCTGGCTCCGCAGAGCGCTCGGCGCAACGACGGAGCCAATCGGTATTAGAAAGCGAACGGCACCTAGCTGAATTTCAGGCTGAGCTCTCGGTAACGTCTGCTCGCGCCACCAACGACCAAGAGCGCTTGGCGCAACAAGCACGAGAGGGTTTTGAGATGGATCCTCAGCTGTCTTATTTAACAGCTGCAAATGCTGCCTCGTCCACAGGCGACGGCTTAGTCGCGAGATCTCGTGAACACATTTTTCCCGAAGACATGTTAGAGCTGCAGTATTTAGAACACTTGGCACAAATAAGGCGTGATGGCATGTTAGAGCTACAGCGCTTGACACTACAAGCACAAGAAAGGCGCGCTGCTGACGTGGGTCCTCCTGCTCCTGGCCCACTTCCCGGATATTATTTCTTTTAGTCCATCCATTTCTGTCGTCCGTATGCATAAATAGCTCTGGCGCCCATTTCTGAGTGAAAGGTCAAAAGACACGATGCGTAGGTACTATTCGGGTAGACCATAGTAGCTACAGTACTCAAGAATAGTAGCTACAGTACTAGAGCTACTCGACTAGCTAGTAGTAGGAAAGATATTATCATAATACCCTAACTCAAACAGAAAAACAATGGAGCCACTCCCAAAGGAAGTTTACGCTTCCTACAGTAGACTAGTGCAGTACCTGGTACTAGCTATTAGTACTACTAGTAGTAGTAGAGTTGTGAGTGAAAAATTGGCCTTAGCTATGAGAGCTATGCTACTGGTACAGCTACCATTACTAAAATAGTACTACTACTAGTAGAGTAGTACTGTAGCTGTTAGCTACGGTAGTAGTAGTAGTACCAGGTAGGAGCTAGCTACTGTAGTAGTAGTAGTAGCTACTAGCTAGAGGCTACTAGCTAGCTAGTAGTAGTACTACTATAGAGAGTACTAGTAGTACTATTATTACTACTACTACTACTACTAGTACTACTACTACTAGTCTTTTGTGTTCGGCTCCCGGTCTTTTGTGTTCGGCTCCCGGTCTTTTGTGTTCGGCTCCCGGTCTTTTGTGTTCGGCTCCCGGTCTTCTTCTGCAAGAGTACTAGTTGTAGTAGGAGTAGTAGCTACTAGAGTAGCTACTAGCTAGTAGTAGAGAGAAGCTAGCTAGCTAGCTAGCTACTCTAGCTAGTAGTAGTAGTTCTCTAGTACTACTCCTACTACTACTCCTACTACTACTCCTACTACTACTACTACCAGGTACTACCACTCTTGGTACTACTCTACTAGCTACCTACTCCTAGTAGTAGAGTATTACCATAGTAGCTACTACTAGTAGCTAGTAGTACTACTACCAGGTACTCTACTACTACAACTAGCACTTGCCTGGTTTTGAACCCCACCAGGATGGCTATTCCTTTTGCCGATCGGATCTATTATTGTTGTCCATGCTATAACAGCTTGTTAACGCTACCAATACTACTATTGTTGCAGAAACAGTTGACCAAGACTATTAACTAACATCTTTTAGTGGCGAATGGTTAGGAAACGGAGCACTAGAATACTTTACTACCTTAGTACCTGGTAGCTAGTAGTAGCTGTATTAGTAGCTACTATTGTAGCTCTACCAGGTACCAGGTACCAGTACTACGTAGTAGAGTAGCCATTCGTAGGAAGTTTTGTAGCAATTGAAAACCGCTTTTCTTTCAGAACATGGACTGCTTCTGTACTAGCTAGTAGACCTACCTTACCTGGTACCGTACCAGGTACCATAATATTATGATTATGATGAGAATTCTCCGAACGTGTCTGATTTAGGCCGAAAAAAAGGATATGCCCTAAGATTTAAGTTGCTATGGCTTAAGTTTGAAACGATTGAAGAAGATTATCATTGGCTTCAGATGAGCTCATTATTTCCTACTAAAAAATTAGTATTCATTTTTGTCGCCGTCTTCAAAGAGCCGACATTTTCTCTCCCTAATAAAAGTCTTTTTTCTCATATATTATGAAGCTTTTTCCTACTATTTTCCTACTTTTATCTGTTTGCTCTGCGGAAAAGGACACTAATCTAAGTGATAGCAGCAACAACAACGAACTTCATGAGCACCGAGGACTTCGATGGAATGGATGGGGAAATGGCGGTGGTAACGGTGGCGGTGGAGGACGTGGTGGAGGCGGAAACGGTGGAGGTGGCGGTGGAGGAAATAGCGGCAACATGAACACCATTCACAAGCTCCTGGACGTCCGCGACGATCTGAGCAGAACCGTCACTCAAACCAGCAATGGAGTCGAAACGTACACTTGGTCGGACAACAACTCTCAGGCCAGTACCTGGTTGAAGCAGCATGTCAAGCAGATGGATAGTCTCGTGAAAAGCGGAGGGCGGATCCGCAACTGGGATCCTTTCTTTGATGCGATCTTTGATCATCGTGATGAAATCGATCTAGATTATGAGGAGACTCTAGATGGCATGCACGTTTCTTTGACCGGAAAAACAGCCTGTGGCACGAGTCTGGCTCAGAAGCATGCAGCTGTCGTATCGGCATTCATCAATAGAGGTCGCAATGAAGTTCGCCGAGAACATTCAGTCCCCGATGAGTGCTAGATTCTTTTGACAGCCAAGCTCGACCGATCTCTCACTATTTTTATGTATCTAATTTTATAAGCAGCTATGAAGTAAAATATAGGTAAGAAACGTTTTTAGTGCCTCCTTTCTACCAGTAGGACAGCTGCTGACAAAGGTTGTCAAATACAAAACAATAATATTATTATTCGGAGTAGCTACCATAGTAATAACTAGGTGGGGGAGCAAGTTTTCAGACCTTTTCAACCTAGAACAGCACTATATTCTACTAGTGTACTTACCTGGTATAACAGCAAGAACAAAAAATAAATAATAACAAAACAACAGAGACAACAAAATTCAGTCACGTTTCTGACTCAATAAATGAAACAACACCTTCCTCGTCGAAAGTCGAGAGGCACAACTTTGCCACTTTGCCTCCCTTTTTATCCCCTCCGCAACTAAACTTTAAATCAGCAACGCCATGACATCTTTATTAACATCTGCTGCCGATGCACTCTTCAAATTAAATCCTAGATTGTGCAAGGATCCACCGAGAGCTGATCCTGATGAATACTGTTATATGGGCCCCGACGGAGGCACAGAAGGTGCTGTGTTGTGCAAAGAAATACCGTACAGCATGGCTACCTGTGTCGGAAGTTGGCTATTGTCGCCCACACATCACATTGTGGAAGGCATTGCTGTTACTGTCGTGTCCCTATTGATTCTGGCACGCACAATGCCCAAAATTTATAAAATGACAGATATTCCCACGTTGAACGTCCATCATCCCGTCTGGGCTCGCGGTGCTTCCTTTTTTTGCTTTGGCATGGTGATGTGTTACAAATATTTTGGCTATCCATCACGAGTCTTTTATGTGGTAATGCCCTGCAATATGCAATGGGCCTTGAGTTTTGTGCAATGCTTTTTGATTCCAACGTCTTGGCAAATGGCGCAATATATTCTCCTTCAAATGCGATTGACCTTTCTGATGTCGGTCGTAATTGCCATCGTCACACCAGAAACCGAAGATTGCACGTTGCCGTTTGAATATATATTTTATTGGTTCAATCATGCATTGCTTTTGCTACTGCCGGCAGCCTATGTTGCCAATGGTAGCGTGAGTTGCTATTTCAATTCCAAGACAGTATCAACGTGGAGTTTGAATCGCTTGTGGTGGGAATTTTCGTGTGCCCTCATGGCCGTCTTTTATTTTATTCCCGTGACCCTCATGGCGATTTATTCGGGCTTGAATTTGAACTTTATGTTGCATCCACCACATGATCATTTCGCGTTGAAGGGTCAATGGTTTCGTGTCACGGCTGTGTTACTCTTGGCACTATTGTTTGGAGTATCGCGATTGCTGGTTATGGGCTTGGAAAAGTCTGTATTGGGCAGAAGTGTAACTGGAAGTAATGAAAACAGTACGGATAGCCCAAACGAAGCGAAAAAAACGTCGAAATCGAAACAAAATTAAGAGTAGGAGGAAGAAAGAATGCCAATCATTTCTAACAGGCATATGCAGAACATCACCATTATTTCAAGTGCACTCTCTGCAGTTCAGAACCTAATAGCAAACTAAGATAGCACGTAAACTTGTCCCATCATTTTTATTTTTTTCTGCTTCCCATCTCTGCCGGGCCATAGTTCAGATTTGGGACAGATGTGCGATCATTAAAGAAACAAAAGAGTCCAAGCTGGAAGTACCGAGCCAACAACAAAGGCATTTATTGCCTGTTTGTGGTTGTTGTCTTCAAGAGATATCTACTCAACCTTTTCAGCAGAACAACCTTCAACACCGATCAATCTGTTTTACTGTAATAGCACTGTACAAGAAAGACAAGAAGATATTTCTGTTTCATAGCACGAGAGGAGTAGAAAGGCGGAGAGAGTTTTGGTGGAGAACTATCCGAAGAGCGCACACACAAAACACAAATAGCAACCATTCAGAAGGCTACAACTACACTACAGTAATTGATTTTGCGGCATTTTCCGCAGTGTTTTCCTCTTCCGCCATTACATACACTTACGATGGACACTAAGCGGTCGTTGGACAGAACGCAATCACCGCCACCGCCGCCGCCGTCACCACCGCCGCCATTAGCAGATCCGGAAACAGTTCAAGTGAAAGAATCTATCGTTCACAGTGTGGCTAAGAGCGAAGATGCGACAGAAACAACGGTACCGCCGTCCAGCGAGGAACAAGCAGGCGACGACAATAAGGAGTTTATGGATTATGATTCATTAGAAAACTTGGTTCATGGTGAGGTTTCTGCATCCAAATCGCCACAGGGGCACGTTTGTGACTTGTTGAACTCTGACGACGACGATGACAGTGTCACGTCCGCGGTCAAATTCGGCGGCAACCAAAGCAGCGACAAACCCAAGAAATCATTCCCCACTAGGAAAATCAATGTGCTAGACACGAGATCAAAGACAAACGGAAAGAAACGTCCAAACGAGGTAGCGAGAAAAACAGGTCCGTACGGAATCGATAATTCCAATTCCAGCAGCATTATTATGAACAATGCCCGAAGCAATACTCAACAAAAATCAACGTATGGCAGTCACAACAACAGTCTTAACTATGGAAATAGTCAGGCCAAACGTCAGCGCACAATAGTTGATAGAAGCAAAGCTAAGTCATCATGCAGCGAACGACAGGCACATGTCAACGAGACCTTATTGGATAAACTCATTGCGCAGGCCGAATTTGAATTGCAACATGATCCGTATCGGGGAATTGTGTTGGATGCTCAACGTTCAACAACAATAGCAACAACTGCTTCTAACCAACATCAGCAGGACAATGTAGATATAGAAAATCCGTGGAAAAGTTGTATTGTCAAAGTTCGGCAATTCGACAAAAACTTTGATGTCAATCACAAACTCATCCTCAACCTGGATGATTGTCAAAAAGACGATTTTGACGGTACAAAGCTGGCCACGGCATGGATTGAAGAAAGTTGTCATTGTCACTGTCCGTCCTTATTGGAATGGACGCAAGCATCTGTGAGAAAGCAACGACAAAAGTCAAAAAAGAAAAAACCATCCAAAAAACGAAACGTCACTACTACGGACAACGACGACGACAAAATTGTTCCACCTAACGTTGGACAACGACCTCGTGATACCAATGTGCGGTGTCCTTGTGATTACAACCCTTATTGTATAGGGTCGTTGGGGGGTATTGTCAGTAGTCTCTATCAAGAAAAGACACACGAAAAAATGAAGCAACACAAGCAAATAGAGAAAATGCATTCCATTCAAATGGTCGAGGACGAACGAAAGAGAAACGAAAATATCAATCAAAGTAAATCGCTGGCAATGTTAAGGTCACGACAGGAGAAAGAGCGAAGAAACGGTAGGGGGGGGATTGCTGCTATGTTTGGTCCCAAGGAAGGAAAGTCTGAACCGATGGATGTAGTAGATCTTGTCGGTAATTCTGACAAACCAGGTACTGCTGACAATGATGAAATCGGAATGAATGACGTCCTTCAAGAAAATTCACTCACGTCAACTGGTAAAGCTGATGATGATAGTGATGTAGAGATTGGCCACGATATTGAGCATGCCCCGGAAACAGCAAAGCAGTTACAACGAATTCGACAGTGGAGGCTCGTTAAAACGCAACCCATTCTCGATCACCTCGACTATATCCTGAGAAAAGTCAACCCGAGAAGAGCCATCAAGACCAAACCCGAGGATCTCTTGAACATCTTCAACCAGTGGCAAACCACTTTGATTTTCTCAAATCCTCTCCGTGACGATTTGAAAGCCACCGCTACTCATACACCCATTGCTTTGCCGCCAGGAATTTCCAACCTTGGGGCGACGTGCTACTTGAATACTCAGCTTCAATGCTTGGCGCAGAATAAGGAATTTTTCAAGGGCATCATTACGTGGAAGCCCACCGATTCCAATCCAGTCTCAGCGCATTCAAATGGGGACCATAGCAACAACAATGCTATGAATTCCGTTTTGAGCGAACTGCAGTCTCTCTTGGTCAAAATGGTCGAGGGGTCTCAACGTACTGTAACGACTCTGGATTTCTCGACGACCCTGGGTCTCGAGCATGACGAGCAACAAGATCCCAACGAATTTGCTCGACTTTTATTTGAAAGAATGCATGAAGCATTTCAACAGCATCCTTCGTTGAAAAAATTGCTTCCCGAACTCTTTGAAGGATGCATCAACTACGAAACAACTTGTCTTGCATGCAAGTCTAGATCCACTCGCACAGAGACATTCATGGACTTGAACTTACCTATTGTCCAACCACCCAAACCAGCAGGTGATAAAAAGGAAAGTATACCCAGGCAGATTTATAATTTCTTAATCAAGACTGGCGACGACGAAGCAGTGGAAACACCACTCCCAAATGCCCACGCAGACACGGACCTGCAATACTGTCTTAATGAGTACTCCAGCAGGGAAAAGCTGGATGGCGAGAATCAGTATTTTTGTGGCAAATGTGGATGCAAACAAGATGCTGTCCGAGAAACAAGTATAAGTAGCGCACCACCCGTCCTCAATGTCCAGTTGTCAAGATATGTGTTCGATATGAAGACGTACACCAAAAAGAAACTTAACGACAGGGTGTTACTGCCTCGTAAACTAGAAGTCAACACAACGCCCTCCGACGAGGCCGGCTTCAAATTACACTCGGAAACGTACGTGCTTTGCGCTGTGATGAATCACCTAGGCAGTTCTGCCTACAGAGGGCACTATGTAGCTGAAGTACAAGATTTTCTGACCGGCAACTGGTATGAGTTCAACGACGAGCAAGTTACGCTGCTTGGTGGTGGACCGACTTGTAGCTACA
>Ga0210054_1001696_pt1 | contig 18006 bp, 16 predicted proteins | sample CryGeymeta201516_FD_185470 | JGI IMG/M metagenome (GOLD analysis project Ga0210054, IMG submission 185470) | Groundwater microbial communities from Crystal Geyser aquifers in Utah, USA - Crystal Geyser metaG 2015-16 (SPAdes) (version 2) | ecosystem: Environmental > Aquatic > Deep subsurface >... | reverse complement strand
ATATAACAGGGACACAAGGGAAGTGAAGGAGTATATAGAATTAGGATTTACCAAAGTTGAACAGGCTTTGGAATCCTTCACGGGTGTTCTGCAGACTATCCAGGTAAACAAGGATAGGATGTACCAAAGTGTCGTAAAAAACTATTCCTTATCTACGGATTTAGCAGATTATCTATCGCAAAAAAAAGGTCCGCCATATAGAAAAGTTTATAAATTAGTTGGCTCGATTGTGAAGGATAAGATTGTTAATAAGAAAACATTGTCTCATCTTACTGCAAAAGAGCTCACAGAAGAGAGTGGAAAAATAGATATGTATTTTAATCTCACAGACGGCGAATTAAAGACTGTATTGAATCCATTAGATGCAGTAATGAAGAGAAAGCATATTGGTGGAGCCTCAGCTCCTGTTATGAAAAAGATTGTTGAAGAAAGAAAGAAAATATTTATTTCTTATTCAAATTGGATAGAGTCAACATGGGTGAAAATTAACTCAGCAAAAGAAAAAACTGATGAAACGATTAATAATATTTGATGAAGACTTTTATGGATAAGATTAAACTTTTACAGAAACTAATACAGATCCCATCAATATCTGGTCATGAAGAAAAGTTAGCAAAGTTTATCTTAAACTATTGTTTAAACAATCATCTTTCAGCCAAGATTCAGAAGGGAAACGTCATAGTACAAATTAAGGGTAATAATAAGACAAGAGCCATTATTTTCAACGCTCATATGGATACAGTAAGTGTAGGAAATAAAGCAAAGTGGAAATATCCCCCTTTTGGGGAAAATGCCGGAAAAATAGTTGATGGGAAAATATATGGATTGGGAGCGAGCGATGATAAAGCTGCGATTGCTTCAATGATGTCACTGGCAAAATCGGTAAGTAATCCGCCTTGTGACGTGTGGTTTACCTTTGTTTGTAATGAAGAAACAGACGGATCCGGAGCAGCTCATTTTCTTCAATGGTTTAAAGAATCAATATTCTTTTTAACTTATAAACATATAGCAGTAGTTATTGGAGAACCAACTAACCTGACAAATATTGAACTTGGTCATAGGGGTAATGCTTTCGTTAAACTTAAATCTTTTGGAATTACCGGTCACAGCGCTAAAACATATTCTTCTGATGATTTAGCTATTGATATAATGCTAAAGACTCTCAACAAACTCCGGAAGGAATTCGCTCTGTGGAAAAAGAAATACAAACATAAAGTGTTAGGAGAACCAAACTTGAATATCACAGGTTTACACACCTTAGGAGAATCTATGAATAAACTGCCTGATGAGTGTTGGGCTACTCTTGATATAAGAACAACACCTATGCTGCATGCAAATTTGAATAGCCTGCTGGACGAATCTATAAGTGAATATGTCGAAATCATAAGAATGAAAGGAAATACATCTCCAGGATTTACAGAAGGTGACAGCTCGATCGTAAAAATCTGTAGAAAAATATTACCTGAAGTTGACTTGGCTGTTTCACTTGGTTCAACAGATTTTTCTCAATTTATACTAGCAGGAATAGATACAGTTGTGTTGGGCCCGGGGGATGAAAAAGTGATCCATAAAGAAAATGAGCATGTGAAAATCGCAAATGTAGAAAAGGCAGTTGATATTTACAAGCGAATTGTTTTTTTGTACTCGGAATAAGAGGTAATTATTACAGGTGAAGCATTTTTAGTCCTACGACTACGCTCCCGTCCTCATCAGGATTACGGTGGGTAGGTTGGAAAAACCTTAGAGAACGGTTAGTACTTCTGTTATACTAGATATTGTGAAAAATTTTTTCGAATTAATAAAAATATGAGCAAATATAAAATAGTTGGTATAATTAATCTATTCCTGGGAATTCCGATTTTACTTCTTGCTCTTTCCTTTTTCATCTTGATTATTCCGAAATTAAGTCAACTGTATTCTGAATTTCATGCGAGTTCTCAAGTGAGTATCACGAGTAGCTATGCTGTCACTATAATCCTATTGCTTACCGCATCTGCAAATATATTTTTAGGAATAAAAGGTATTTCAATTTCACAGAAGAAGGATAAATATTTTAAGTATGGATTACTTCTCGTGATAGTGACATTTTTATTCAGCGGCTTTTTTATAGGAATATTAAACTTGAGTGTTCTGTTGCCAATTTATAATTTAACCAAGCAATTCTAGCAGGGTTTCACTTTTCCTACATCAAGTTTTCATTACTACTTGAACTTGACGTTTTGAAATATCCCGATAATCCTTCGACACTCTCGGGATAAATTCTTCGATTCTGAGCGGAGTTTCCAGTCCTTCTTCTTTGATTATTACTGGAGACTGACGGTAAGTTTATATCCCATTACAACTGCCATCTTTTCTAAGAATCCAAAAGATGGATTAACATTTCCCGATTCAAGTCTGGCAATGGCAGACTGTTTTGTTCCCATTTTTTCAGCTAGTTCTTTTTGAGTTATACCTTTCTTTATTCGGGCGGAAATAAGTTCAGAAATCAGACGATAACGAGGTTTCAATCTCTCATATTCTCGTGCAACTTCTTTGTTTTGCAGCAATTCTTTTTTCAGTTCGTTAAAGTTTTTCATGGTATCACCCAGTAGTAATATAACATAGATGTTATATTATGTCAATATTCCCAAATCTCCTTAGTGCCGTCATAAATTCATTTCTTGGAGTTTTCTGAGATTGTTTCTTAAAAGCGTGAAGAAGATGAATAGTCCGTTTCCTGAAACAATAACAGATTCGAATTTCCTCTTTACCTCTGATTCTTAATTCGTATATTCCTGATCCTAATAACTTCGAATGAGGTATACCAAGGCGAGAACCGTATTGTTGCAACAGATTAATTTTATGCAGGATCTTTGCTTGTGCTTGTGGTTGCTGTTTTTTGATAAATTCTTCAACTGGTTTTTCTCCTCTTGGTGACTCGAATAACAATATATTCCATTTCATGTGTTTTTATTATATCAAGCAAATTCTTCTTTTTATGTTACCTCTTTAGTCCAAATTAACAGTTCGGATAAAACCACCAGTTGGAGCAGGATAGGGTTACTCTGATGACAGTGCAAAACCCTGTACCGTCCCGACGTTGCGTCGGGGCACGTATACGGGTAGAATAAGGGGGGTTTGAGAGGGGGAGAATTAAAGAAAATTATGAAACTTGATGATAATGAGATTAGAGACATCAGAAAATACCTTGAAGCAGGAAAACCGCTTCCTGATAAATACCGTTTTTTAATATTTGGAGAGAAGCAGGAAGTCGAATTAGTTTGGAATGGAAAAACTGATGAGGTATGCAACATAATTCTTCCTTTTCAAGTAGTAGAACATATTGATGAACCGCGTGCAGAAAATGAAGTAAAAATGCAGATGGATCTTCTGGGAATTGACAGCCGGGGAAGGCAGCAAAAAGGATGGACGAATAAACTCATCTGGGGAGATAACAAACTTATCCTCTCAAGCCTTAAAAACGGACCTCTTAGACAGGAAATTGAAGAAAATGGTGGCATAAAACTTATCTATATTGATCCTCCATTTGATGTTGGAGCAGATTTTTCCATGGATATAGAGATTGGAGACGAACAATTTACCAAACAACCGACAGTATTAGAAGAACTTGCCTATCGTGATACATGGGGTAAAGGAGCAGACAGTTTTATAGCCATGATTTATGAAAGATTATCTCTCATGCGTGATTTACTAGCTAATGAAGGAAGTATTTATGTACATTGCGACTACCGTGTTAATTCTTATATTCGGTTTGTACTCGATGAGATTTTTGGCAGAGGACGACATGTAAATGAAATAATTTGGCATTACAAGACATTTCAGGGGCAAACTCATAGATATTTTGCTAGAAAACACGATACTATTTTCCTCTATACAAAATCTGATAGTTTTACATTCCATGAGTCTTTCGACACAGAATTTGAAGAAACTATAGATTCTAAAAGATGGAAGTCTTACTTAAATGAACAGGGACAAATTGTAGGTTCTAAAATGCCGATTCAAGACTCTAGATTTGTTAGGTACTTGAATAAGTGGATTAAAAAGAATGGTCGTCAACCAGAAGCTAATGAGGTGATTTATGAAGTGAAAGGACAACCAAATGATTCGGTTTGGGATATGAAAGGGTTAGATCCCAAATCAAGCGAGAAAGTAGGATATCCGACACAAAAACCAGAAATGTTACTAGAAAGAATTATTAACACGTCTTCAAATAAAGATGATATTATTGCTGATTTTTTTGTTGGTTCAGGAACAACACTTGCTGTTGCTGAAAAACTGGGGAGGAAGTGGATAGGTGCAGATCTTGGGAAATTCGCTATTCATACTTCAAGGAAAAGATTGATAACCGTCCAAAGAGATCTTAAAAAACAGGGGAAGAACTATAGAGCATTTGAAATTCTCAATCTTGGGAAATACGAAAGACAGCATTATATAGGTGTAAATCCAAATCTCCGAGATAAAGATAAACAACGACAGATTGCTCAAAGAGAAAAAGATTATATAAGGCTAATTTTAAGAGCATATAGAGCAGAAGAAATACAGGGGTTTAAAACTTTTTATGGTAAGAAAAATGCAAGATTGGTTGCTATTGGTCCTATCAACCTACCGGTTTCAAGGCTATTTGTAGATGAAGTCATAAAAGAATGTCAGGAGAAGAAAATTACCAAAGCAGATGTTCTTGCTTTTGAGTTTGAGATGAGTTTGATTCCCAATGTCATGGATGAGGCGAAAGATAAAGGGATAGATCTCGCTATGAAATATATTCCAAGAGATGTATTTGACAAAAGAGCTATAGAGAAGAATCAGGTTGTTTTCTATGACGTATCTTATCTTGAAGTAAAACCCCATATAAAAGGAAATTCTGTCGCAATAGAACTTACTGATTTCTCTGTCTTCTATAATCAGGACTCTATAGCCAATGCTGAAGCTAGTCTCGGAAATGGAGAAACAAAAATAGTCGTTGAGAATGGTCAGATTATCAAAGTCTCAAAAGATAAAAGTGGAATAGTGACCCGTGATGTTTTAACTAAAAAATGGACAGATTGGATAGATTATTGGGCTGTAGATTTCAACTATGAAAGCAAAAAGGAGATCATAAGAGTACCAAAAGGTAAACCTATTCAGCAACAATTAGATGGAGGGGTTTCTCCTGAACAACTTGACTTAGCCAATTATGAAGAAGTTTGGACTGGAGATTATATATTCGAAAATGAATGGCAGTCTTTCCGGACTAAAAGGGATAGGAATCTGGATCTGAAAAGTGTTGCTCAAGAGTGTCAAAAAGGGAAACGCAAAATTGCAGTTAAAGTAGTAGATATTTTTGGTAATGATACGATGAAAGTTATAGAGGTAAATATATGACAATAGAAGACCTGGAAAACTTGCTAAAAAACATTGAGAGCAGAAATATAGAATATAAAAAAGCGTTAGGTAGCTTTTCTGATAATGATTTATTTGATTATTGTGCTGCTTTAGCAAACGAAGGAGGAGGACAATTAGTTTTAGGAATTACGAACCAAAGAGCAATATTCGGAACCTCTGTTTACATAAATTCGTTGCCTAGAAAAGAAGGAGAACTATTTCGGGTATTAAATATTAATATAAGAACTGAAGAGATTAATCATCCATCTGGTAGGGTTGTCATTTTTCATATTCCATCCCGTCCCCGTGGACAGATAATTCGTTCCAGAGGTAAGTATATATACCCGATGCGGTCTGGAGAATCCTTGACAGAGATGGATCAGGAGACTATAAAACAGATTTTTGCAGAAGTTAGTCCTGATTGGTCTACTCAAGTACTTTCAAGTATAACAATTCCAGATTTAGATCATCAAGCTATTGATAATTTACGCAGAAAATGGGCAATAAAAACAGGAAATTCAAAGATAGAATTATTTAATGATGAAAAAGTTATTCGATCGTTAGAGTTGATGAATGATTATGGGGTCACAAATGCAGCGGTTCTTTTGGTTGGAAAGAAATCGTTAATAGATAAAATACTTCCTTGTGCTGAGATAATTTTTGAATGGAGACAGGATCCAAAGAAAATTGCTTATGACTATCGAGAAGAATGGAGAAAACCATTTTTATTAATTTATGAACAGTTATGGCAAGTACTTAATCAAAGGAATCTTCGTATTCCATTTCAGGAAGGATTTATTCAAAGAGAAATTTATGCATTTACTGAAAAACCTATCCGCGAAGCGATTCTTAATGCAATAACGCACCGTGATTATACCATCACAACACAATCCATTTTTATTAAAGCTTCTCCTGAATCGTTTATTATTCAGAGTCCAGGAGGACTTGTGAGTCCGGTGACTATTGATACGATTATTACAAAAAGCGCATGGAGGAATAGAAGAATAGCGGAAGTATTTCAACAAATAGGATTAGTTGAGCGTTCCGGACAGGGTATTGATGAAATATATGAGCAAACTATAAAAGAAGGAAAAGGATTTCCTAGCTTTGCTGGTACGGATAAATACTCAGTACAACTTACAATTCCGGCTGTAGTCAAAGATCCTGAATTTATTTTATATTTGGAAAAAATAATAAATCAAAGACAAATAAATTTGTCTTTTGAAGAGATTTATGAACTTGAGCAAATACATGAGAAAGGTGTGCTACAAAATCCAATTTTTAGAAGTAAATTTCTGGAACATAACTTAATTGAGAAATCTGGTTCAGGGAAGGGAACCCGATATTTATTGTCAAAGCAATTTTATGAGTACTCAAATCAACGAGGGGAATATACAAAAATTAAAGGAATATCTAGGGATCAGAAAAAGCAACTAATACTTAATCATCTTACAGATTTTTCCAAAGTTACAACTTCAGACTTACAAAAAGCTTTAGAAATGAGCCAAAGAGATGTGAATAATTTACTTCAAGAATTGAAAAAGAAAGGTAATATTCGTCATAACGGTTCAAGAAGAGGGGGACATTGGGAGTTAATTAGTTAATGAATAAGAATTTTAGTTAAAATAATAGGAATTTAAGCTCGAATTGATTTTTAGTATTAGTTATATTCTAGTTAAAATACTAGTTAAAAACTATGACGTTACTTGCAAAAGATAATCCAAGTAGCTAAAAAAATTGAGGTTTTAGCTTCAAAATAAATAATTTTACTTGCATTTATGGCATTACATCCTAAGTTTCCAAAATCACCATACGAAATACTTGATCCAGATATCAGATGGTTTCCTGCTGATGAAACACTACGGGAGAAAGGATCGGAGAAACTTCTACCTCCTCTTGTAGCTACACTTAGAAAAAGGGTAAAGGGATGGCGGGAGAAAAATTATGAAGGAGCAACAGATACAAGTAAAGCACTTCTTAACTGGTGGTTTAAGCAGGAACATATAATGCCCAATTTCAATGATTCTTTTCTTTCATTCCGTTATTACTTTGCTCAAAGAGAAGCACTTGAAACAATTGTCTATCTTACTGATGTTATCAAAGTCAAAGACAAGTATGATCTGATGCGTTTTGACAGTTCAGGAGCAGTTTCAGCAGGTATGTTTTACGAGAGTTGGAGAAGATTCGTAGTAAAAATGGCTACAGGGAGCGGAAAAACTAAAGTATTGAGTCTTGTACTTGCTTGGTGCTATTTCCATAAGCTCTACGAGGCCGACTCTACCCTTGCTAGAAACTTCCTAGTTATTACTCCCAACATTATAGTCTTAGATAGGATTAGAGCCGATTTTGATGGATTAAAGATCTTCTATCAGGATCCTGTACTTCCTGATAATGGTTATGAAGGACAAAATTGGAGAGATGATTTTCAACTTACATTGCACATACAAGATGACATCGGAGTAGTTAGAAAAACAGGAAATATATTCCTTACAAACATTCATAGAGTCTATGAAAGCAATAGAAAAACTCCATCATCTGAGGATGAAAACACATCAGAATATTACCTTGGAGCAAAGCCTGTCGGAGCCACAAACGAATCAAAAGTTGATTTAGCAGCAATTGTTAGAGATATTGACGAACTAGTAGTTTTAAATGATGAAGCACATCATATACATGACGAAAAATTAGCTTGGTTTAAATCAATTGAGGATATTCATAACAAACTGAAAATGAAAGGCAGCGAGCTTGCCTTAGAAATCGATACTACAGCTACACCTAAACACAATAACGGAGCAATCTTCGTTCAAACAATATCAGATTATCCACTCGTTGAAGCGATCTATCAGAATGTAGTTAAACATCCCGTTCTACCTGATTCTGCTAGCAGATCAAAGCTCGTTGAGAGAAAAAGCTCTAAGTTTACGGAAAAGTATTCTGACTATATAAATTTAGGATACCTTGAATGGAAAAAAGTATATGAAGAACATAAAAAGCTCAAAAAAGCAGTTCTTTTTGTTATGACTGATGATACTAAAAACTGTGATGAGGTTGCTTCCTATCTTGAAGCTACTTATTCTGAGTTTAAAGATGCTGTGCTCGTTATCCATACCAAAGACAATGGGGAGTTATCAGAATCTTCGACAGGAAAAAGTAAGGAAGAATTAGAAGTATTAAGAAAAGCTGCCAACGGAATAGATAAACCTGATAACCGATATAAAGTTATTGTCTCCGTCTTAATGCTTAAAGAAGGTTGGGATGTTAGAAATGTTACTACAATCATAGGACTTCGTCCTTACTCCTCTAAAGCAAATATCTTGCCCGAACAGACTCTCGGAAGGGGTCTTCGGAAGATGTACTGGGATGAAAATCTTCCTGAATATGTCAGCGTAGTCGGTACTGATGCATTTATGGATTTTGTCGAGTCAATAAAAAGCGAGGGAGTAGAACTTGAGAGAAGAAAAATGGGAGAAGGAACACAACCAAAAGCACCAATTGTTGTGGAAGTAGATAACGAAAATGTTCAGAAAGATATTCCCAAATTGGATATAGAAATACCGGTACTTACTCCAAGAATTTATAGAGAATATAAGAACTTGTCCAATTTAGTAGCTTCTTCATTTAACAATAAAAGAGTTACATATAGAGAGTTTAGCGACAAAGAAAAGCGGGAAATAATCTTTAAAGACATTACAACTGGAGAAATAAACCATATCACAGAAATTGATAGTGATGTTGTCGCCAATTACCAAAGCGTAATCGGATACTTCACACAGGTGATAATGAAGGATTTAAGACTAGTCAGTGGTTACGACATCCTTTACGAGAAAGTAAAAGATTTCATAAAGCACTATCTATTTGATAAAGAAGTCAATCTTGAAGACTTAAATACTCTAAGAAATTTATCTGAACTTGAAGCATCAAAAACTATTATTGAATTATTCAAAAAGCAGATAAATGAATTAACAGTACTAGATAAGGGAGAAGCTGAAATAAGAGACTATATTAAAATAAGCAAATGCAGACCATTCGTTGTTAAAGATCAGGCATATATTGTGCCTAAAAAGAGTCCTTTCAATAAAATCGTAGCTGATAGTCATTTTGAAATGGAAGTTGCAGCGTTATTAGAAAACTGTTCAGATATTATTTCCTATGTGAAGAATTACTTTGCTGTTCATTTCAGGATTGATTACAAAAATGCTGATGGAGCAATTTCAGATTATTACCCAGACTTTATAGTGAAAAAAACTGAAAAAGAAGTATATGTTATCGAAACAAAGGGTAGAGCCGATTTAGATGATCCATTGAAAATTGAACGGTTAAAACTATGGTGTAAGGATATAAATAGCATGCAAAGTGATGTTAAATACCAAATGTTGTATATCAAACAGGACGATTATGAAAAATACAGGCCTAAGAGTTTTGAGGAGTTAATAAAATTAACAACCTCTGTTAAATAAGTTATTTATTAAGAAAATTCAGAAGATTTGTCAACCTCCCTCTGGAGTTGAATATCTTGTTCTGACGGTCTTTCTAAAACTGAATACGAAAATCGTCACTTCGGCTTCGTTCAACCACCATGTCAAACGTGGTTTTCAGGCACTGTTTTTCAATTTCCGAAAATCTTTATCAAAGGAGAGTACCTCTGCATTTTCAGCTCTTGCTTTGAAATACAGGTAAATGTCAAAAAGATCAATATTCAATTGTTTATATTTTTCAACTGACCGGATGAAAATTTCTCTATGGTCGATCTGAAGATAAGTTGTTTTTGCCAGAGTAGAGAGCAACTCGGCGCTTTCTTTTCTTTTTAGCAAGTAAACTCCGCGTAAAACATAATCTATTTCAAACAGCACTGTGGGAAGCAGGATGAGCTGGATTTCACCCCGTTCTGCATCTTTTAGATATTTTTCAGCCTGAGCGAACAACAGTTTATTGTCTTTGAGAAGAAACCGCAGGAGGATATTTGTGTCAATGAAATATTTTTTCATTGCGTTATTTGATGATTTTTGATACAGCTTTTAAAGCTGCTTTTTCTTCAAGTGTGATCACTTCATCGATGCTTTTGTTTTTTATAGCTTTATTTTGAAGAACACCGGCCATTTTCATAAGATTAGGGATTGGTTCAATAATGATCTTATTGTCTATTGTTCTCACAGTGGCTTTCCGGTACTGGTTAAGCCCGAGACGTTTTCGAAAAATGGACGGTATAGTTATTTGGCCTTGACTAGTGATGGATACTATTTGCTGCATGTTACATTAAGTATACTATATTACATTAATTATATCAATATGCATTAAAAAAGCCGCAAACCGGAGTAAGATGGGTATAAATGCATCTGCCAGGGGAAGCTAGAGGATATAACTTCAGAGTTCAAAGAGATTTTTTATCCCGAGTTTATTTCTTTTCTCAGGATTGTATAGAATCTGTCTTTAGCTTTTCTTTCAAGCCACGGGTCATGCCCGCAGTTTTCCAGAAGAATAAACTTGAAATCTGGTAATATAGATGAAAGAGGTTTTCTGACTCCTTCGGAAGGATGCGGGTCATAATCGCCGTGAATTGCTGTTACCGGACATATTATTTTCCTACCAAATGCCAGGAGTTTGCCCTCACTTCTTAATTTCTCCGCTCCAGCCCAAACTCTCTGAAATATCTCGTTGTTACATTCGAGAGCTTCATTCTTAGAGACGATAACATCATAATGGTCAGCTTTCGCTAAAAGAATTCCGAGGCGTTTAAAGAGAATATTTTTATTCTTCACGGAAGGATCCTTAAGATTTATCAATATTGACTGTATTTCTGTTCTTTCCTTTTCGCTCAAACGGCTCAGTCTGGTATCCATGATCCCTTTGGCATACTTAGCTTCAAAAGGCCCGCTTCCCACAAGGATTAATTTTTTCACAAAGGTAGGATAATGAGCCGTGAAAATAAAACTCAGATAAGCTCCCCAAGAATGTCCTATCATGACAAGCGGAGGTTGAGCATTTTTTTCTAGTATTTCTTTGAGTTCCTGTACCTGCCCTCCCAAAGAAGTATAGGTTTGAAGAGGTTCGAGCACTCCATAATTTTCAGATAATTCCCGTGCAACTGGCGCCATTTCGCCGGGAGCGCCAGGGTCTCCGTGTATTACAACTATAGAGAAAGGGGACTTGCCGTACTTTCTCGGATTTACTAAAGCGGTAAGTTTATTTCCCATGATTTACATTATAAATATTATTTAGAAAATGGTGTATCAGGAATAAAGCTGGTAATATACTCCTATTAATTGTCATGGGTGGTATTATGGATTGTGTCGGAGTATCTTTTTATGCTATTTAAAAAAATAAAGAGCAAACATAGTTTCTATTGGTATATCTTTATTCCTTTCCTTATTACCATTACTCTTTTTATCGCTCTTTCTCCCTGGCTTGCGCATTTACTGGCCACACCTCCCGGCCGCATGTTTACCGGTATACACTGGTGGAGTTCTGATTACGCTATCTATCTTTCTTATGTGGAGTTGGGCCGCAGGGGAGAGATTGGCGCACGTCTTCTTCTGACGACCATGCCTCAGAGCCCTGTATTTACTCAACTGGTTTATACTTTAAGCGGCTATTTGTTTGGGAAAATACTTCAGTTTAATTCAGTTTTTTCTTACCATATATCCCGAATACTATATGGATTTTTCTTTCTTTTTTCCACGATATTTTTATTCTATCGGCTTTCCAAAAGTAAACTGGTTACCCTGTTTGCCTTCTTGTTTTCTTTTTACATCACTGGTTTTGTCAGAGTCAAACAGATTTTTCCGCTTAAAATATCCCGTTACCTTGCGTTTATATCAGGGTCGGATATCATCTCAAGAGCTGTAGGTCCTCCTCACTACTTAGTCGGGTACATTATTTTTATAGCTACTTTCTGCTGGTTTTTCTGCACGAAACATTCACTCTTTCTCAAAACTATTGTCTTTGGGATTTTACTGAATTTGATCCTTCTGGCAAACCCTTTTACTTATATTATTATGGCTTTTTCGTTCTTAAATTACATTGTCATTAGGCTGCTATTTTCAAAAGACAAAAGAGCTTTCATCACGGGTGAACTTATTTCTATTATTGCCGGATTTGCAATTGCTCTTCCCCTGCTTTCCTACTACAAACATTTTTTGTCCCGGGAACCGTGGGGATTGATTGCTTCCGCCCCACAATTCTATCAGATATTTCATCCGCCGATCTACGCAAAAGACGTGCTGATGGCTTTCATCCCCTTAATCCTTTGCGGACTTTCAGGTATTTTCGGTGTTATTACAAAAAAAATTAAAACTTTCCTTACCGTATCTCAGACTGCTTTTTTGTTATCCTGGATACTGTCTCATGTTTTCCTGCTTGCATTCGGGGATCAAATCAGGATAGATCCGCTCCGGTCAAACCAAGGATTATACTATATACCGCTGTCACTTTTTTCAGCATATTTTATTCTGGCATTAAGTAAAAGGTTACAAATATTTGGATTGGCAAACTATAAAATTAAGGGACTAGCAATAATCATTTTGCTATTCGTTCTTACATTACCCGATTATTTATTGTCTTACCGAAACAACTTATTTAATTTCACGGATTACAAGAACTTCACCCGGCTCGTCTACCCGACGAAAAAGTCAATTGAAGCTTTCAGATGGCTTGAGGCAAATACTCCGGTTGCATCTGGAGTAATGTCCATGTACGAAGCAAGCGAACTTATGCAGGGATTTTCCGGTAATTCCACTAATGCGAAGATAACGGAAATGACAAGGATAAGATTTTTTTCAAACTCGATGCTGGAAGATGAAGCTTATAAATTCCTGAAAGATAATAATTTCCGTTATGTATATTTTGGTTATCAGGAAAAATATTACGGTGGGGAAGTGGTAAAATTGCCTTTCTTGAGAAAAGTTTTCGAAAATGAGGAGGTTATCATATACCTTATTAATAATCAATTTAAAACATCCTCAAAAATATAAATTACTATGAATCGGCAGGAAGCAATCCAAAGATTAGATGATGACGGTGAACACAAATTCCTACTGGAAAACGGGCCAGTTTACGTCGTGGCAATTGCCAGAGAGAATGATCCACATGCTCTTTTGCATGAACATCTTGTCAGGAGAATGGTGGATGGAGGCGTATTTCAGAGTTCGGATGCCGTGAGAGGAGGATATTGCCGGGTTTTAGCAGGTCGGTTATGTTGGTGGGGTGAATCTTCCTATCCAGTTAGAGCGGCAAATGAAAAAGTATTTCAATCTGCCGTCGATGAAAATGGTATTGAGCTTATATGATTTGACAAATTAATTATTAATAATTTCATCAGTTAAACAGATAGTCAAGAGTGTAAATGGTTAAGAGTCACAATATGATCCTATATAGATAGTCTAATAGAGTATTCCTTTAGTTAGTAAGTGTATTAGCGCAATTTATAAAGTTAGTGCAGAATTATAAAGTTGTAGTTGAAGAGGTAAGATAATATAAGTCAGGTGAATTGATAGCCACATTATTAAAAAACCTATTAAAAATATAATTATAGTAAGAGTATTTGAACTTCTCATTTCTTTAGATATACTTATATTAAAATCAGTTTCTACGAATTTCCAAGGATATTCACTTCCTATCCAAGCAGCTGATCCAGATAAAATAATGTCCGGAATTGTAATATTATTCATTGCTAAGTACTGGCTTAAGTAATATGGTTGACCTTGAGGAACGGTGCCTTTAATAAAGAAAATAGGATCTGATTGATATTCCCTAATCCATTCTTTATTAAACAAATAAGATGTTCCTCCTCCTTGAATACTAGTTAACCAAAAATATATTAATCCTAAAGGTATTGGTAATGCGATAAAAAAAGAAATTATGAACGTAAGAAAATTATTTGTGACAATCAAATAGATAATGTTAAGTAAAATCGCAAATGGGATTAATAACAAAAATATTTTTAGATTTACTTTTGTCACAATCCTCATATCAATTAAAATATGTTTTTCTCCGACAATAACCTCACATTTTTTTGCCGGTTGAATTTCAAATGTCCATTTATAGGGAAAATTCCCTAATAAGATATTTTTTAGTTTAATATCAGAATATAAATAACCGGCTGTTTCGTTTGATATTTGTTCTTGCGGGAACAATCTGATAAAAATCTCTTTTGCAGATAGCATCTATTAAATAATAATTAAGATAATGTATATAGTCAATAAATTTATACGAAATTTATACGGAAGCAATTAAATACGAGCATTATCTTGTTTCATCTATTTTGTTAAAAGTAAGTATTCACACAATACGTAACGATTTTCCTAATAAATAAGTCAGTAGTAAATCCTTTGATTCCTTAAAACTATAATCCACAGGATAAGAAGAAAAAGCATCAAGCAATTTCTTTTGAAGCTCCCACGATCTCACGGTTGGGGATTCTTCAAATGCGTTTCGCTCGGAGCTGAAATCCGTCCGAAGCGGAAAAATGTCTCTGCGTCCTACGGCCTTACGACTGGGAATTTCCGCGAAGGCGGATTAAAGACTGTTTTTTCCGTAAATCCGTTCCCAATCCCAGAACCACTTTTGCGTCTGTTATATTGCCCAGGAATCCCATACCAAGAACAGTACCGTAATTGGGGAAATCCAAGCTCCACTTGAAAAAATCTTCGGACAGCAGGGCATTAGTGGTTTTTACCAGGGACTTGTATTGTAGGGAAGTATTCAAATCGATCTGGAAATGGGGGATCCATACGTTTCTTACGGGTTTTTTGGATTGGGTTAACACTATTTCAAAAAGCGGGTTATCTTTATTTTTAATGTCACCTATGAAAAACCACCTATCTCCAGGAATCGTAGAATCTTCTTCATAAAGCCCAAGAGAGGTATTTGACAATATGGACCTGTAATAGCTGATTTCTTTCTTTATATCAGGACAGGAGTAGCTTATACCCAGATGGTTGAATCCCGTGATATTACCTGAAATTTTTTGGAGGAAGGCGTCAATCTTTTTGATGGTAATAATTTCTAAACGACTGATATTCGAATCAACGATTTTTTCCTCAAGATGATATTGACCGTTTAGTACAATTGAGTTCTCATTTATCTCCAGATAATTTGTTTTATTTAATAAAAGCTTTACGGAAGGGGTATTTACAATTAATTGTTTTCTTATCTGACAATTGTTGATGGAACTCAGACATTTCAATATCCCGACAAGATAATTATTTAATGTCATAAAGAAATTATATCCCATCCGGATTGTTAACCCTTAGTTTGTATAGGTCACCCACTTTTCGGACTCCAACTGTTTATGAATGTTACGGGCGACACATAACGAAGTGATGAATGTGGCCTCCGGTAATTGTACCACGATAAATATTTCGTTAACTTATCCTTGAAAGAAGGAATATCATAATATATTTCATCGTTCCTTAGAATAAATTCTTCCTGTACTGTTCTGTTAAATCTTTCAATAAAGCCGTTAATCTTGCACATTCTTGGATATATGAACTGATGGGTGATATTCTGCCTTTCCATTTCTTTATGAAATTCTCCCAGGAATTCAGATCCGTTATCTGTTTGAATGATATTTATTGGAGTTGGATTAATTCTTTGGAACTGAAGAAATACCTTTCTAGCAGATATTGTATTAAGCGATTCAACATATTCTACCAATGCATACTTTGTATAAATATCCATAATGCTCATAAACAGATGCCTTTCTTTGTTTATATAGACAACTATTGAATCCATCTGGATGAATCCGGGTTTATTAACCCTCGGAGATTTCCTGGTCCTTAACTTTTTGAACTTAAATTTCCTTTGGATATATACTCTTTTCTCAAAGGTTAACTTTCTTCTTTTTATGACTTTACCTATGGCAGTTGAAGAAATAGCGGGAATACTTAGCTTCTGGGTATACGCATCAAGGAAAGGCTTGATCATGTTCTTTCCTATGTTTCCGTATTCCTTCCTCATTTGTTTTATGAATTCAATAATCCTCCAGTCTGTCTGCATTCTCCTTACATGGTTAGGTTTTGTGGAACAGGGAATCAAACTTCCTGCATTCTTTCTTGATCTTTCGTATTCCCTTTTCCAGCCATAGAAAGTGCTCCTCTTTATCTTGAAAGCATTAAGGGTTGATTTGATTCCGTATTGGTAATAATGGCGTATTGTATGGAGTCTGAACTCCGCTACATCAGACGATTCACAAACCAGGGTTGTTTGTAGTGTTTTCATCAGGACATAATAAGTCCTTGCTGAATATTTTGCTCTAAGGTAATCCCTATGGTGGACATCACTTGGCATAAGACTCTCCTTTTTTATGAAGGAGTCCGAAATGTATCGCGACCTATTCATGCGGAAATACCAAGTCAGAAAAAAAGAACTAGTATGTTTGATTCAAAACATAGATTTGATAAAATAGCCTAGTAGGATATTTTTGGGAGAAAATATTTTTTTCACTTGTTAAGACAATCCAAACAATATATGATAAAAAGATAGGAGGAAAGATATGTCTTTTGCATTACTCAAAATTGGAAAAGATGAACCTGAAATTATAAACGTAGTTATCGAGATTCCGAAAGGTTCTCATCATAAGTATGAATATGATGAGGAACTTGATCTGATCCGTCTGGATCGGGTTTTACATTCACCTGTGTACTATCCTACGGATTATGGGTTTATCCCTGAAACAAGATCTGATGACGGAGACCATCTTGATGTGATGGTGATTATCTCAGAGTCCGTATTTCCTGGATGTGTGTTGGCCGTGCGTCCGATCGGTATCTTATATATGGAGGATGAGGGCGGTAAAGATGAAAAAATTATTGCCGTGGCTCAAAATGATCCTCTTTTATCGCATTTAAAAGATATCGGGGATGTAGACGACTTTTTCAAAAAAGAGATCCATCATTTCTTCGAAGTTTATAAACATCTGGAAAATAAAAAGGTAACCGTGCATCATTGGCATGACAAAGCGCTGGCTCTTAATATTATTCGTGAAGCAAGAAAAAGGTATATGGGGGAGAAAAAAAATTAATTCTTCTTTTACGGAAACCCAATTAAGTCAGATTTTCTCGTAGTATTTTTTCCAATCTGATTTTCCGGAGAGTATTTTTATATATTTGAACTACTGTGAATTTTATCCCTGCAAAAACGAAATTTGAATTCCTGTGTATTCCTGACTTCCGCAAAAGTCTCCTGTTATCATGTATCCGTTAATGTTTAGCCTATTGTGTCAATGTCCTCATTTTTATGAGGGTAACTGGAATGATAGAATTAAGTCGTGTTTATCAGAAAAGTCAAAACAAGGAATTCTATCTGTTTTCAAATAGGAGAAAAAGAAGATGGACGGTTTAAGCTGGTGAAACATATCGGTTGCTCTACACAAGCAGGAGAAATTGAAGCGTTACGTTTTAAAGCAAATCAAATATTAAAAGAAATCGTTTTTAAAAACCAACTCAGTCTTTTTTCCGACCCACACATTCCTTCGAAAGCAAAATTATTATCATGGCGCATTACCGGCTATCACCAGACCATAGGCAAGGTGTATGACAACATTGGTTTTCCTGCTTCAATTTTGAAAGATTTGGTTATCGCCCGGATTGTGTACCCGAAAAGCAAAGCAGCAACTGTTAGATATGTATCCAGCTATTTAGGAATTACGCT
>Ga0210054_1001693_pt1 | contig 18036 bp, 11 predicted proteins | sample CryGeymeta201516_FD_185470 | JGI IMG/M metagenome (GOLD analysis project Ga0210054, IMG submission 185470) | Groundwater microbial communities from Crystal Geyser aquifers in Utah, USA - Crystal Geyser metaG 2015-16 (SPAdes) (version 2) | ecosystem: Environmental > Aquatic > Deep subsurface >... | reverse complement strand
TTGCCGTCCTGCACGCTCTGGATGATCCCATCGGTGGGGGTGCCGTGCGGCTGCGAGAAGTTGAGCGTGAGGAGCTTGCAGCGGTTGAGCTTCACTCGGCTGAAGGTGTGGAAGCCGAAGTTGCTGCTCTTGAGCGCGCACTGCGGGCCGACCAAGGTGCAGTCGTCGAAGATCACGTCCGGCTGTTCGGGCATCGCTTCGTTCTCGACGCGAACATACGCGCCCGCGGTGTCGCCCCACCAGTCCAGCGCCCAGAGGTAACAGCGCCGATAGGTGATCGGTTCGTCGGGCCGCGAGAGGCAACTCGCCACCCCGCCGCCAAACGCCCGTCCAATACTGACGCAGTTCTCGACGACCACCGTGAACGGCTTCACCTGGTCGGTGAGGTCGAAGAACAGCCCCCCGTCGCCGCCGGTCACGTACAGGTTCTTCAGTACCCAGCGGTCCCAACAGAGGGCGGAGAAGGTCGCGTCAGTATGCGCGGGCGACCAGCCTTGTGAGGTCGCGCGAATCGGCCCCCACCAGTCGTAGCTTTTGAAGCCGCGCTGCTCCGGGTCGCCGCTGTCGACGACGATCCACCCCGTCGTGCCGGAGCCCAGCGAGCCGTCCACGTCGCCGAGGAGCTGGTTGTAGCTGCCCGCCGCTCCGCGTTGCGCAGGAAACAGCATCGCCTCGAAGTACGTGTCCGGCCGGACCAGAATGCGATGCCCGCCCTGGTCATCCGGGATCGCGTCGAGCGCTGCCTGGATCGTGGTGAAGGCGTCGGCCCAGGAAGAGCCGTCGGAGTTGTTGCCCAGCTTGGAGACGTGGAGGGTGCGTCCTTGACGAGCGGGGCTGGCGGTGCCCTCTTGCTGGGCGAGAGCGGCACGGGTACACAACGCCAGACCGGTGGCGACGAGAATGGCTGACAGCATGGAAGGAGCTCCTTCGAGAAGGTGTTGTCAATCCGAGCCGCGACCGTGAGGGAGCGTGTGCCCTGCTGGCTGCCCCGGCGACGCCGACGGCTCACGCGCTCCCTCACGGTCGCGGCTCGGATTGGCTCGCGCCTCTATCTATGGGGGTGCTCAAGCGAAACGCGAACATGGACGATTCCTACGAGAATGCAGATTCCGGATTTCAGGCTGGACGGCCCGGTCAGCGGGGCGTCGTTCCCATTCGGCGGCCGCCCGTCCTGACCTGTCAGCACTGCCCGATCCTCCGCCGGCAGGTCGCCTACTGCCGCTGCGTCGGCGCCTCCCACAGCTCGATCCCGACTCCCTTCAATGCCTTCCGCCAAGCCCCGAGTGTTGCGCCGCCGGCTTCGGCCGCCACGAGGGCTTCGCCGAAGTTCCGGTCGCCGCGGGCGAGGACGGCTTGCACGAATGCCCAGCGCACACTGTCGATCTTCACCGCGATGCCCCTCTCGCCACCCAGGGCGTTCTGCAGTTCGCGAACGCGGCGTTCCAGCACGGCGCGGGCTGGCATCGCTTCGCGCTCGAACGGGGTCATCGGCTTGGGCACGAGGACGCTCACGCTCAGGTCGAGTTGGCGGATCTTAGTCTGGTCGCGCAGCCGGCGCACAAGCTTGGGGATCTCTGAGGCGTCGGCGTCGGTCTCGGTTGGGAGGCCGAGCAGGAAGTAGAGCCGGACGCTCTCGATGCCGGCCGCCCGAGCGCGGTCTATGCAGTCAGTGATCTGCGCTTCGGAAGCGTTCTTTGACACCAGCTTCCGGAGTCGCTCGGTGCCGGCTTCTGGCGCGATGGTCACGCTTCTCTGACCGCCCCGCACCATCGTCTCCAGCAGCCGACTCGAAAGGGACTGCAGCCGCATGGACGCCAGTGAGAACCCAAAGCCCTCTTCAATCAGGCGGCTGCAGACATGGTCGATCTGGGGTATGTCACTGACAGAGGGACCCACCAGTCCCACGCGGGTCGCAAAGCCCCGCCCGCGGCGGGCCAGCTCGAGGATTGCCTCAGGCGGCAACGCGCGCCGCGGCCCCAGCGCGTGTCCGGTCACGCAGAACCGGCACCCGGCGGCGCACCCCCGCCCAACCTCGATCAGGTTCATCCCGGAGAATTCCGTATCCGGCGTGAAGAGGACCGACGCCACCGGGAAGTCGAGCAAGCTGTCCGCGACCTGCCGCTGCGCCCCTCCCACCCGTCCCGGTCCCAGCGTCCCGGCCGTGCTGGGAACAAACACCCCTGGCAGCTCCGTTAGTGCTGCCAGGGCCTCCTGCCGCGACAACACACCGCCGCGGGTCGTGCATTTCTCGAGGCGGGCGACCAGCTTCGGCAGCACGGGCTCGGCGTCGCCGACGACGAAGGCATCGACAAGGTCCGCCAACGGCAGCGGATTGTACGTGGCGCAGGGGCCGCCGGCGAGCACCAGCGGGTCGCCGTCTTCGCGGTCGCCCGAGCGAACGGGGATGCCGGCAAGTCGCAGCATCGTCACCACTCGCGGGTAGTCTTCCTCGAACTGCAGCGAGAAGCCGAGCACATGAAAGCTCGACAAGTCCTGCCGCGTTTCCAGCGAGAACAGCGGAGTCCGGCTCGACTGGAAGTCTCCTCGCTGGAGTGGGTCCGGCAAGAAGGCCCGCTCCGGCCGGAGGCCGCACCGCTCGCCGAGCAGCCGATAGACGGCGTGGACCCCGAGGTTGGACATGCCGACGAAGTACGTGTTGGGGTAGCAGACGGCGAAGGAGAGGGGCGAAGTCGGCGGCGGCAGCGGGTAGCCTGCCTCGCGGTCGAGCAGTTGCTGGTAGTGGTGGCGAAGGGCCAGGCTCATGGTGTTTGGGCGGGTCCACCACGGGGACTTCAGTTGGCTGTCAGTTCCACAAGGGCGTCGGCGATCTTCCGCCGCAACGCCCCGTAGTCCTCAAAACGCAGTCCGTTGGCCATCTTGTGGTCGCCGGAGACGAGTTTGTCGGCGTCGGGGGAGCGGTCCTTTCGGCCGGTCCAGTCGCCTTGGGCGGCGGAGCCTCTCGACCCATTGAAGTCGAGTCGGTTGAGTTGTTGCTCCACCTCGGTCCACAGCGCCTTGGCTCTGACTGCACTCTTGTCGCCGCGGGCGGTGAGATCGGCAACCAACTCCTTGAGGGTGAGCAGGTACCTGTAGTCGTCCACGCCCTCGCGTGTGGCTTCCCAGGCAAGGGTGGGACCGCCCGTCTCCTCGCCGACTTCCGGGTACTGATAGATGAACGTGTCGGGCTTCTCGTAAACGAGTGTCGGCTTGTCGGGGCGGAACGCCGTTTGATAGCTCCACTCGAGCATGCCGGTACCCCCCGCCTGGTACAGGCCGAACCCGTAGCCGAAGCGCAGGACTTCGGGGTGCCAGCCAGTGAGGTCGAGGTTGTAGAACCAGACTTCCTTGCCGTCTCTGTGGACTCGGTCCAAGAGTGCTCCCCAGCCCTCGGCGTCGTACGTGCCGCGGCGAAGCGTTGGGCCGTCGTGGTAGACCAGGACGTCGCACAGGTCGTACAACCGGGCCAATGCCTCCGGGTTGCCGTTTGGGCCGTCCTCCTCCGTCCGCACGCCGGGGAGGGACTTCAGGATCCGCAGGCACTTCTCGGTGTCGTCCAGGTTGGCGGCGTGCTCAAAGGGCTCGTCCAATGGCTGGAAGATCAGCTCGGGCCAGTCACTCTGTTTGCCTTGGGCCGCGATTGCCTCGATCACTTGCCGGTAGTAGCTGGCGAACTTCGCCTCGTCTCCGCCCGCCTGCTGCTTGCACCAACGGAGCACGTCGGCGCCCATGAGCCAGGCAATGGGCATGGTGAAGCCCGCAGTGAGGTACTCGTTGACGGAGCGCTCCAGTTCGCCGGCACCCTCCAAGGTGACCCGCACGTGGTCGCCATCCAGCCCCAGCGTCGCGCCGAGGTTGCAGCAGAGCCCCACCGAGGTCATCCCGTGCTCGCGCATGTCGCGCCAAGCTGCTGCGCGGAAGTCGTCGTCACCGACCGGGCGGTGGTACATGCCGAAGTAGACGTTGTGCGGCTCGCGAAGCCGGATCGCCAGCACTTCGACTTCGAGCGGCAACTGTGTTGGCGGGGCGTCGTCGGCAGTGACAGTGACCGTTCCACGATAGCGTCCCGCCAGAGCGGCGGCCGGAACATGGACGGTGAGCCAGTACTGCTGAGAGGTGTCGGCCGCGACGTCGACCCGCGCCCGTGACGAGAGGTAGAGCGGGACCGTCATCAGGTCCGAATGGAACACCCCCCAGCGTGACTGCCCCTGCTTCAGCCCGTACCGCACCGGGCAGACACTGATCTGCTCGGACGCAATTGCAGCGCCGCCGGACGCGGCCAGCGGGCCGCACTCCACGCGGCCGGCCTTCAGGTTGCGCAGCGCCCGGATCGCGAAGGTCACCGGTTCGCGCTCGCCCGGTGCGGCGAAACAAAAGAGCGGCTTCTCAAGTTCCTCCCTGTCGGGCACCGAGGTGGGGAAGACCAGCCGCAGGTAGTTGCGCGCGTAGCAGACGTATCCCCGCCTGCGCTGCGCCTCGGTGAGCTCCGGCATCGCGCGGTCGTCTGCATAGCGCTGCATCGGCGGCACCACTTTGTCGGTGGGCGTGAGACTGAGATCGTCGAACCACACCGCGCCGGTGCCGGAGTAGCGCAGGTTCAGCCAGAGCCGCAGGCGCATGCTTGTGGTGCCCGGAGGCGGCGCCAGGTACCCGGTGTAGCGCGTCCAGTCCCGATCCATGTTGACGGTGAGGGCGTCGTAGTTAGCGCCCAGCCACTTGCCGCCGGCACTGAGAAAGACGCCGCTCACCCGGGCTTCGGTATCCTTCATGTCCTGCGTCTTGATCCAGGCCCGCAGCTTGTAGTATTTGGCAGCGGGGTCGACCGGGACGTTCTCCAGCGACCACACGCCATCGTCCTCCGGGCGGTCATTGGCGAGGAACACGCTGCGCCCGCCCGAGTGCACCGTCGCGTCGTCCCACTTCACCTGCGGCCGCTGCTTCTGTAGCCCTCGTTCCTTGTCGTTACTGTGGGTGAACTCCCACGCGAAGGTCCAGCCGGCCGGGGCGTCGGCTGCGTCTGTGCCCGTCTCGAAACCGGCGTTGGGGATCAGGTTCGGGGGCTGCTCTTGAGCCGCCGCCGGGGCGCGCAGTGACAGCGCCACCACGCACAGGAAGGTGCGGAACATGCTGAATCACTCCCCTCGTGCTGGTGTGGATTGTGGAGGAAGCGGAGTTGGGTGTCAACCGCAGGTGGAACTCCTGCGGCGCACAGGCGTCGAATGGGCGTAAGCCCAGATAGCCGTTCAGCAAAAGGGGAACCGGAATGGCTCGCTATCTTCGCGTCGCGATTATCCTCGCCGGTGCCGTCGCAGTGGCGGCAGGCCAGGCGTGGGTGAACACCTCGGCCCAACGCAGCGGCCAGCAGTCCCCCTCGACATACGTTCGACGGACGAACAAGCCAGTGACCACTTCCGGGCCCGTTTCGTTCCCCCGCTTGGCAGTCGAGGCCGGGCACGACCAGATGCCGTTCGTTGCGCCCCGGGAATACGGGGTGGTGTACTTCATTCAGACTCCGGGCAACCAACGTGTGTCCCCGGAAACGCCTGTGCGATTTGACCGGCAGATCGTCCGGCAGGGCAACGCGGTCGTGGAGTTCTCCGAACGTGGGGTCGTGGTCTGGGGACCAGCGGGCGCCAGGCCCGCCAAGGGCCACGGTCAACTTGGCGCTCGGCGCCCGCTTCGGTAGCCGCCGTCGTTGGGCGCTTCGGCACGTTCCTGTCTCCCGCGGCTCACTTCGCTGGCTCGGGTCCGTCCAGCCGCGACAATAACTGCGCCCAGTTTCTGCGTGGCCCCATTGTGCTCGCCATATATAGTGGGGTACAATCGATTACACGCAACATGTAGGTGGAAGTTAGGGCGAGAAAAGCTATACATTTCCCTCCGCGCGTCGCCGCGGGGACGCCGCCATGAACTGCCCGGTCTGCTCAGAACCCAACACCAGAGTTGTCGAGTCTCGAGTGACCGAAGGCGGGGCCCTGGTTCGGCGACGACGGGAATGTGTGAGCAAGTCCTGCCGGAACCGGTTCACCACCTATGAGCGCGCGATCGACCCGCCGTTAGTAGTCATCAAGAAAAACAACCGGCGGGAGATGTTCGACTCGCGGAAGATCCGCATGGGGATGCTGAAGGCGTGCGAGAAGCGCCCCATTGAGCTGTTGCAGGTTGACGAGGCCATCGAGCGGATCGAGAACGGCCTCCGCGCCGAGCAGGTGATGGAGGTCCGAGTGAAGGAACTCGGGAACCGTGTAATGGAGGAACTTCGGCGACTGGATGATGTGGCGTACATCCGGTTTGCCTCGGTATATCAGGAATTCGACAACGCCAAGAGATTTGCCGAGATTCTGGCCGCGCTGTCAGAGTAGCAACGCAGCAGTTGGGCTCGAATCAGCGCGGTCCCGTCTGGACGCGCGCACTTGCAGCAACTCCCGGGCATTCCCAATGCCGACTTTGCCAGGGCCGGCGGCCGGGTGATGTCACACTGGATTAGTTTCAAGGTTGCGGCGCGGCCAGAACCTCTGCAAATCCGTATAGACACCGTCAGGGACGCAGGCAGGGCCATTAGCCCTGCCTTTTGCTTGTCGGGACATTCACTCGGAGGCCGGACCCGTTGGCGGCTGAAGTACCGGAGTTCGATGCGTCGGCGTTGGAGGAGCATCCGCTGCGGATGTCGCACGTCCTGCGCGGGGTCTATGTGGGCGACCTCCACGACGCCCAGCAGGTGCTCGTCGGTGGCGCCGCCGAGGTTCACGCCGTGCTCAACATGGCCGACATGAGCAGCGGCGAGTTGCCCTACCCGCCGGTCCCCGCCTCCATCACGTACTGCAACCTGCCGCTGATCGACTTCCAGTACTGCGATCCCCGGAACTGGCACGAGGCTGCAGACTTCATCGACCGGTTCAAAGAGGGCATCTTGGTCCATTGCCTCGCCGGGATCAGCCGGTCGCCCACCGCGGTGCTGGCGTACCTGGTGAAGTACGAGAAGCTCTCCCAGTGGCGCGCGATGCGGCTACTGCGGAAGGCGCGGCCTCAGGCGCGACCGGCGCCGGAGTTGCTGAAGTCGTTCGCGGATTTCCGCAAGACGCTGCGTTGGAGCCGATAGCCATACTGCGCTCGCCGAGCGCGGGCAACGAGCGGGGCGAATCAAGTGTGCCGGAGGCTGACCTCAATGCCGAATGCGATCCGACTGGCGTTGATCGGTTGCGGGGGCAACATGCGGAACGCCCACGTGCCTCGGTTGTTGCGCCACGGCGCCGCGGAGTTCGTGGCGTGCGTCGAGCCGAACAAGGACTGCGTCGACGAGCTTCGACGCAAAGACGACCGGCTGCGGGCCATTCCCGACTACGATGCCCACGCCCAAATGCTCCGGGAGGTCCAGCCCGACGCGGTGGTCATCAGTACGCCGCACACGGCGCACTTCCGACACGTCATGGACAGCCTGGAGGCCGGCTGCCATGTGCTCGTCGAAAAGCCGATGGTGTGCTCGACACAAGAAGCGAGGCAAGTCGTCGCGGCTGCCGAGGCGACGGGCAAGGTTGTCTCCGTCTCCTACCAGCGGCACTACCAGGGTCTATTCCAGCGCATGCGCGAGCTGGTTCTCGACGGGGAACTGGGCGCGCTGCAGTTTCTGACGGCCCTGCAGAACCAAGCGTGGTACGCGAACCGCCTCAAAGGACTCGGCTGGCGGCACGTCCCGGAACTCTCGGGCGGCGGGCAGCTCAACGACTCGGGAAGCCATCTGATCGATATTCTGCTTCACGTGACCGGGCTGGAGCCGAAGCGGGTCCACTGCCTCCAGCAGAACTTCAAGCTCGCCGTAGACGTGAACGCCGCTATCAGCGTTGAGTTCACCGAGGGCACCCTCGGCTCGATCAACATCGTCGGCAACGGGCCGGGCATCAAGTCGTCTGTGTGGGAGGACCTCACCTTGTACGGGGAAGCGGGCGCGCTCTTCTACCGCATGATGGGCCAGCCCGACCACAAGCCGACGCTTGAGTGGCGCAAGTTCGACCTGGAGCACCCGCTGCCGGTGGGCAGTACCCCGCCCGACTCCGACCCCGACACCAACTTCCTGGACGCCGTTCGGGGTGAGGCACAGGTGCTCACCCCGCCCACCTGTGGGCTGCGCACCATCCAGTTGACCGAAGCAGCCTGGGAGTCGGCGAGGCGCGGGGCGGTTGTGGACGTGGACGAGCTGTAGGCTACTTCTCCGGCAACGAAACCCGAACCAGCGAATGTGCCGGACAGCGCACTGTTGCGTCGCCGTGCTCCACGACAACTGCGCTCGAAGCCAGCGCAACGCGGTTGGGGTGCTCTCGGTCGTTGGCTGCCATGTAGGAGTCACCGGTGAGGGTCTGGACGTGCGCCTCTTCCGTTTCGGGCCGGCCTGCCACGTGCAGCCGAACGTCAAAGCCCGTCGTCGGGTGCCGGTTCACGAGGAACACGGTGAGCTTCTTGCCCTCGGCGTCGGTCAGCGCCAGGCAGTCCAGGTAGGGCACGTTCTTGGCCGCGTCGATGCTGGGGGCGCCGGGGGAGTCGTAGCCAGGGCAGGCGAGAGTCACAGGGGCCAGTCGATCGCAGTCCTGCGTGGCGTACAGGTAGTGGCACCAGTGAACGGGGTTGGGGTAGACGAACTCGCGCTCCTTACGCAAGCCACCGCCGTGGTTGACGAGCGCGCTGTGGGTCACGAGCTCGACCACGCCGTTGGTGCGCGCACAAGCATTGAGGATCTGCGCCGTCCAGAGCGCCTCGGTCAGGCTGGCGTTGTTGGGCAGGTTTGGCCGGTTGGTGAAGACCTGCAGCTCGGTGAGAGCGATCTTCGGCTCGAGGCCTGCTCCGGCCATCTGCTTCGCCAGGCGATCCAGGTAGCCGGCGTACCACACGGGGAAGCCCATGAACGCTCGGAACACCCTCTCGGCGTCGGTCTCGTCGCGGGCGCCGCCGCCGGTCAGCGTGTGCAGCGAGAGTGATCGAACGAGCGGTCCCGCGCCGGCCAGCACCTGTTCGTTCCAGGCCGGGTTGTCGCCATTGGCGATGAACAGGATGCTCGGGTCGACGGCGTGCATCGCTGCGTAGAACGCGCGATACCGCTGGGCGTACTCCTCCGCTGTGCAATGCCCGATCTGCCAGATGCCGTAAAGCTCGTTCCCGATCTCCCAGTAACGAACGCCGTACGGCGCGGGGTGGCCGTTCTTGGCGCGGAGCGCGCCGTACTCCATGTCGGTGCCGCCGTTGCAGTACTCGAGCCACTGCGCTCCTTCTTCCGGCGTCCCGTCGCCGGCGTTGAGACAGATCATCGGCTCGCAGCCGACGGCGCGACAAAACGCCATGAACTCGTCGGTGCCCACATGGTTGTACTCCGGCATGTTCCACGCGCGATTGTGACGGATCGGGCGATCGTCGAGCGGGCCGATGCCGTCTTTCCAGCGGTAGCCGGAGACGAAGTTCCCGCCCGGCCAGCGGAGCAGCGGCAGCCTTGACTCCCGCAGCAGCCGGATCACGTCCGGGTCGAACCCGTCCACATGATCGGCGGGGAACAGGAAAACCTGATCCAGCCACACCGTTGCCGGAGCTTCCAGCCCGAGACGGAAGAGCAGCGGGTCGCCGGGGTTCACGCCGGTCAGGTCGAGGGTGAGTCTGGCTTCGAGCTTCTGCCACTCGGTTCCCGGCAGCTCGACCGTCGCAGCACCCAGCGACTGGCCCGCCACCGAAGCGACGGAGAGATGTAGCGCGCCACCGCCTTCCTGGCGACGCGCCCAGAAGGACACCTCGTAGTCGGCCGTGCGGTGCGTCGGCAGGAAGAGGGGTTGCTGCAGACCGACTTCTGGTGTCTCCAGCTTGGTCACTGCGAGGCGTTGGCAGAACTCAGCGTTGCGCGCGTTGCCGTCCAGGGAGTAGTCGACCTCGCCCCGGCCGTAGGGCATCCACCACGCCGCCAGTTTGTCGGGGTCCGTCGACGGAAGCTGGGCAGGAACGCCCGGCTGAACGTGCCGGTACCTCCCAGCCAGCGCGTCCTTCGACTCTGCGAAGTACCGCCAACTCTCGAAACCCGGATTGCGCAGCACCTGTGCCCACATGCCGTTGTATATGTTGCGGCCCAAGTGCTCGGTGAACTTGCCGTACAGCAGCCGGCTCACCGGGCGCGGCTCGCGTTTGGTGGGGTCGACGGCGACGCGGCACGAGTCGGCGCTGTGCCAGATGAGTAGTTGGTCTGCCTGTACCATTGTCCTCACTCCCAGGAAGGTCCCAGCCACCGCCAGGCAGCCAAGGGTCCGGATCGCCTCCATCCCATACATTCGAAGAGGTGGGATTGCGATCGACGCTTGCCCTCGTCTGTGGCGTCGTGCCTGCAGTCGCACGGCACGCTCAGTCATCGTTGTTCCTCGCAGTACGGCCCCGCTCGACGAGTCAGGTCGCCTGATTCTAACTGAACGCACGCGCCTCGTTAAGTGGTTCCACTGCCTGGGTAGTTCGGCCTGCCGGCAGGGCCCCCCGCGGCGGACCGCGAAGACAGGGATGCTCCGCCGGCCCGTCAAGCCACGCGCGTGGGTCACCCCCATACGCGCGCGGCTCTACGAACGCCCGGACGAGAGGACGAAGCGACGAGGTGGTTGCGCACGAACGCCAGCACGACCGATAGCCCCCAACTCCGCGAGGCGCTGCCCGAGGGTTGGGCGGAGCAGTTCCTCGGCGGGGCAGAAGCCAGGCTCACGCTCGAGAGCGACCTCCAGCTCGATGGGCAATCCGGCTCGCCGTGGCTCTTGGCCACCGACGACCGGGTCCTCGTCGTCGACCGGACCGGTGGCGCGCCGGAGGTTCAGTTTGAGCTGCCTTTGGACCAGATTGAGAAGGCAGAAGCAGACCACTATGTGGGCAACGGCTACCTGTACTGGTCACGGCAGCGGGGCGAACGCCCCTCGTGCGCTTCTCTCGGTCGCGGGCGCAGGCCTTTGGCGCCGCCGCGGCAGAACTGACCCGTCTGGCCAGAAACGGCGAGGCGGCAGCCCCCGCCTCCCGGCCCGGCGGCTCGCCCTCCGTTTACCGCGGTCCAGCGCCCAAACGCTGTGACCAATGCAGCAAGGTGGTGCCCCACTGGTCCTCCGTCTGCCCCGACTGCCTGAAGAAGCGACAACTGCTCGTTCGCCTGCTACGGTACGCGTTGCCGTTCTGGCCGCTGGCCACCGCCGGGCTGCTGCTCATGCTGTTGCTGACGGCCGTCGATATGGCGCCGCCGTACCTGTCGAAGGTCATGGTGGACGACGTCAGCGGCGCCCGCAACTACACACTGCTCAAGTGGGTCGCGTTTGGCATCCTCGGCATCAACGCAGTGAGCGCCGCCTTGGGTGGGGTACGCGGGTATCTCATGACGGCCCTGGGGCAGATGATCACGGTCCGCATCCGCCAGGAGACCTACGACCACCTTCAGCGACTCGGCTTGCGCTACTACGACGAGCAGCAGACCGGCCAGCTCCTGTCGCGGGTGACGCACGATGCCGGCAAGACGACCTTGATCAACCTGCTGTGTCGCTTCTACGACGTGCAGCAAGGGGCGATGCGCCTGGACGGGGTGGACCTGCGCGACGTAACGCAAACGTCGCTGCGGCGGCAGATCGGCATCGTGCTCCAGGAGCCGTACCTGTTCCACCCAGATCCTGCAATCCGTTTTGAGCGGCGAGCAAGAAAAGGGGAAAAGGCGAACTTGTGAGTGAGAGTTCGCATTCCTTGAGCAGGAAGGAGTTCCCCTTTTCCATGAGCGAGTCTGGCCGAAGCAAGTGTCGGGTGTCGCCTCGGAAGGTGAAGCTGGAGACGGCGGATCAGGGGCTGACGTCGTATGCGGGGCTGCTGCCGGTGATCCGGTTCGTGCAGAAGCGATTGAGATTCCGGAGGGTGTGCTGCGAGACGGTGTCGCACGAACGGGGGGGCGAACGCGGCGTATCAACTGTCAGACGTGATCGAGCTGGCGGTGCTGGGGGTGTTGGCTGGCGCGGCGTCGCTGACGGGCGTTTGTCATGTGTGGGCGGACAGCGTGCTGCGGCGGGTGGCGGGGTGGACGCGGCTGCCGGTGGACACGACGCTGGGTCGGGTGTTCAAGGAGGTGGATCGGGCTCAGGTGGTGGCGCTGGAGACGCTGAACCAGCGGTTGCGGGGTCGCGTGTGGCGGCGGGCGGTGCAGACCGGGAAACGGCTGGGCTGTGCGACGCGAGTGCTGTGGGTTGATGTGGACTCGACCGTGCAGACGGTGTTTGGGGACCAGGAAGGGGCGAAGAAGGGGTACAACGAGCACAAGCGCGGGGCGAAGAGCTACCCTCCGCTGTTGGGCTTCTGTGTGGAGACCAAGGAGATCCTGCAAGGCTGGCTGCGGAGTGGCGCTGCGTATACCGGCAACGGCATGGTGTTGTTCATGCAGCAGTTGGCGGCGTCGGTCAACCGGCGGGTGCGGATCGTGTGGCGGGCGGACAGCGGCTTTTTCGGCGTGCCCAATGGGCACGAGGAGAGACGCTGGACTTTGCGGAGTCACGCGGAGACGGCTACTTGATCAAGGTGAAAATGAAGAACTTGGTGGGGCTGTTGTCGCGACAAGTGTGGACACCGGCGACCGGGCAGCCCGGCTGGGAAGAGACCACCTTCGCGCACCAGTGCGGGCCGTGGTCCCGGAGTCGCACCTTCAACGCCCTGCGGCAGCGAAAGCGCTCGGAGCCCACGCCGCAACTGCAATTGCTGGAAGCGCCGGAGTACGATTCCTTCTGCTACGTCACCAACCTGTCGTTGACCCCGTGGGAGACGCACCAGACCTGCGGGAAACGCGCGACCTGCGAGGGGTGGATCGAGGAAGCCAAGAACCAGATGGGTCTGGCGGCGTTGCGGACGGACGAGTTCCAGGCCAACGCCGCGCTCTTCCAGTGTGCGGTCCTGGCCTACAACCTGGTCCGCTGGATGGCGCTGCTGAGCGGCGACGAGCAACTGCGGCGTTGGGAAATGCAGACCGTGCGGACGTTCCTGATCCGCGTCGCGGGCAAGCTGGCCCGCGGCAGCCGCCAACTCACCCTGAAGACCCCGCAGGAGCATCTGCACGCTCGCCAATGGGCGGCGTGGGTGGCGGTCAGCGCCTGACCGGCTGAGCGTCACCCCCCAACCCAGTCCACTCCCTGACTCGCCGGCGGCGCGTCAGGGAGTAGTATGCCTGGGAGGCCTTCCGCCCACCCTGGCCCGGCAGTGGGCTGCGGTTCAGAGCCGTTTGGACCCTGCCGCAAGGCCCCCGGGCGGCTCCGGAAGGCCCTCCTGCCTGTCCTCCGACCCCGCTGCACGCGTCCCGCCACCGCCAAGCGGTGGGCGGAAACGAGGATTGCAGGATTTGGGTGCGGTTCATGGCGATCTCCCGATTCGGAGCGCGGAGGGCGGCTCACTGCAGGGGAACCAGTTGCACCGGTCCCAGCAGGCCCGCTGCCCGCACCGGCCAGTTGGACGCGTCGAACGGCTGATAGTGAAAGTTCACGAAGTTGATGTCGCGGAAGATCCGCCAGCCGACGCCGCGCCGGTCGAGGTCACGGACGCGGTTGGCGGCGACGTTGGTGACCTCGACTTCCAGCCTGTTACCTGCCGGCTTCAACGCCGAGAGCCGGACACGAACGGGTGGTGCAATGAGCGTGCCGAAGTCGGCGCCATTCACCCGGACTCGGGCGCTTTCCCGCACGTCGCCCAGATCCAGCAGCCAATCGCCGGCGTGGTCTGCGGGCAGGTCGAAGGTGAGCGAGTAGCGAGCCGTGCCGGCGAAGCGTTCCGCCTCGCTGCCGGCTGCGGTCCACGAACCGAGCACGTTCATCTCGAACGGCGGCGGCAAGACGGGACCGCCGGCCACGAACGTCGCCTGCCAGCGGCCTGTCAGCGGCAGGGGCGCTCCCGTCGGCTGGAGGTACTGCCAGGCTTTCGTCGAAGGCGCCAGGTCGTTGGTCAGCGTCCGCAGCACCACCGACTGCCCCACTGCCAGTTGCAGTCGCACCGCTCGGCCGCTTCCCGGCGCTTCCGTCCATTCCGCCCGACCGGCAACGCCGGTCACGGGGTCCAGCAGCACGGCGTCGGAGACCCTGCGTTCAGGCGCGATCCACCCGTCGAAGTCCTTGCCGCTCTGGTTCACCACGAAGTAGTCGTGCCCCAGCGGGTGTCGGCGCCGGGTGAACCGCAGACCGTGGTCGGTGAGTGACTCCCGCCGCACGCCGAAGTCGTCAAGCGCCTGGTTCACGTCTTGGGTCCGACGAACCCGGTCGCGGAGTCGCTCGTCGAGCTGTCGCAGTTCTTCTCGCCGCTGGGTCAATTGCCCGAGTCCGGGAACGTCGGTCGGAATTCCGTTCTGGAAGATCACTCGTGCCCCCTGCTCGACCAGCGCAGCCAGCCGCCGCGCCGTCTCCAGGGGCAGGGACCGACAGGCGGGAACCACCAACACCCGATACCGCCCGCCGGGCGCGAGAATCTCTTCTGGATCGGCCGCCAGCAGCGCAAGCTGCCGATCCGAGACGTAATCGAACGAGTACCCGCTCTCCCAAAGTACCTTCGCGCACTGCCCGAAGGCGTGATCGCGCAACCAGTCGGTGCGGTGAACGGTAAACTGCCGCCGCACTCCCTTCGCGTCGCGGAGCACGTCCGCGTAAGGCCAGTAGAGCAGCACGTCGTTGTCCGGCTCGCCGGCCTGCAGGATCGACTGACAGCGGGTCATGTACTCATTCAGCGCGCCGAAGTCCCGCCAGATCGGATTCTGCGGGTTGAACTGCGTCGAGGCGTAGAACAGCCAGCCGGGCCACTCAGCGTCAGCGGGGGAATACGCCGTGCCGTGGTAGACGTTGTGGTTGACGCCCGACAGAAGCTGATAGTCCAGCGCTTTCTTCGCCGCTGCCAGCGTCACGGTGAAATGCTCGCCCAGCCAGGTGCAGCTTTCCGACGAACAGAGGCGCCGGCCCATGACGTGGGCTGCCGAGGAAGCGAATTTGCTCATGATCGCCGTCCACTCATCGGGCGCGCGGAAGAGCTCGGTTTCGGGAATGTCGACCGCACCGTACAGGTCCAGCAGGTTGCCCGGCGAGCCGTGTCCCTGGTTCCGGGCGAGTTGCCCGTGAGCGTGGCACCAGTCGGCCCACGGCATGATCACATTGTCCAACAGCAGTTCGCCGTAGGTGAGCCGATAGTCGGTCTTGACCCGCGCGACGGCATCCCGATCGCCTTTGCCGGTAAGTGCTGGGAGTTGGGTCCGCAGGTCGTAGCCGCGGCGCCGCTCGAACTCGGTCAGGAACTCGGCGCACCAGTTGCCCTGGTACTCGAACGAGTCATGGAACTGGGCACGGAGGGCGCCAGTCGGCAGCTTGGCGAACAGCGTCTCGAAAGGCGGCTTGACCGCCTCGAAAGAGCGGCGCGACACCGGATTGAACACCCACCCTTCGCCGCCCGGTCCCGGCCGCTTGATGCGCTCCCTGTTCCAGCGCTGGGTGAGCGCATAGAGTGTCCAGCCGGCGGAGGGCGCGCGCCAGTCAGCCGCGCCAGAAGACAGGTGCTCGTATGCGCCCTCCGGTCCAAACGCCACCACCGCCTGGTACCGCTTCGGCTCCAGACCGGCTGGCAGCCCTTCTCCCGAGTTCAGTGGCGTCTCTTCAATCACGAAGTCCGCGTTCCGCTCGTCCTCCCGCAGATTTGCCCCGCCCATCTTCCACCCGGAACCGGGCGGGAGGTCAACCTGCATGCCCAGGCGTTTGGCTTCCTCGCAGGTGTGAGCCAACATCGCTACCCACGCGTCGGAAAGGTACTGCAGGTCGCGTCGCTCCTGGCCCGTCACGCCGTAGATCGGCGTGACTTCGACGCCGCCAAGGCCGACGCGGTGGTACTCTTCCAGCAGCCGCGTCAGGTTCGTCTTGTCCACGGCACTACCCAGCCACCACCAGCGCGTCCACGGCCGTGACTCGCTAGTGGGCTCGGGCCAGGCAAGGGGTGCGGCGTGGACTTTACGGGTGTTGCTCATCATCGTCTCCGTCAACAGGACGACGCATAGAGCCCCTGCGGTTTGCCATGGAGACCCAGCGCGAGCCGCGACCATCTTCTCCGCCCTTTCAGCCCCCCGCCCGCAGCCCGTATAGCTCCCCATTCACCTTCCGGGCCGCCTCGCGCATTTCCGGGTAGGGGTCGTCCGTCGCGTCGACAAACCCGACGTTGTAGTTTTCCCCATCGGCACGGCCGGTGAGCGGCTGGTCGAGGTATTGGAACCAATGGGCGCCCACGCACCACGGCGCGGCAGCAGCTTCGCGGGTGTAGGCGACATACTTCTCGGCGCGCTCGGCTTGGTCCTTGGCGGGGCGCAGACCGGGGTCGAACATGCCGCGGTCCAGCGCGCCAAAGTGGAACTCGCCGATGACCACCGGGAAGTCTAACTCGGCAGCCAATTCGTCTGCCGTGCGGTCGGTCGGCAGCTCAGCGTAGATGTTGAAGGACACCACGTCACAGTACTTCCTGGAGACCTCGACGAAGTGCCGGTCATACATGCCGCTGAACCGGCAGCCGAGGTAGAGCACCCCGGGGAAGTGCTTGTCCAATGCTTCCCGACACACGCGGAAGTACTGCTCCGCGATCGTCCTCTCGAGCTCAGTCAGGTCGGCCAGCGCTTGTTTGCGCTGGCCGGCGGTCAGTTGGAACGGCGCCGCCGCCGTTTCCCAGTCGGCCAGTTGGGTGCCCCACGCGCGGTTCAGGTCGGCAATCGTCGGATACTTGGCTTTGAGCCAGTCCAGCAGCGCTTGTTTCGCCTGGAACGAACCGTCACTCTCCTGCAAGCAGAGCGCGGCGATGCCGGCTGGCGCTTGGTTCGCGCTTTGCCAGGGGGAGCCCAACGTCCACGGCAACTCGTTGTGGATGAACACGCCCAACAGCCAGGGATCGCCCTTGAACTCTGCCTGTGCCGCCAACTGCTGCTCCAGACCCGCGCGGAACTTCGGGTCGAAGGGATCGGGGAACCACTTTTTCTTCTCCAGACCGGCTTTGAGGCGGCTCGTCGCCACGAACATCGGCACCCCGGGCACGTTGATCGGCAGCGTGTACGGCACACGCCTCAGGCGCCACGTCTCCGGTGCACTCCAGTTGCCGATCGTGTTGATGCCCCACGACGGAAGCCGCTTCATCGTCACGTCGTAGAAGCGGTTTGCGAAGTCGTCGCCGTACTTGCGGTAGACGTTCACTGCGAAGAAGTCGAACAGTCGCCGGTTGGGCGGCGCCGTGTAGAAGCGGGCGAAGGGGTTGTCGGTCGCCGGCAGCCACTCGAAGTACTGCTCACGGCCGGCCACAATCGTCTCGGCATTGAACCGCACGCACGTGATGCCGCTGGACCAGAAGAGCCGCCCTTCCGGATCGACCAGCCACCACTTGCCGGCTTGTTTCTGAACCCGGAACCGCCCCGTTGCTTCGAGTTGCGGGCCGTCTTTCCAACCCCCGTATTGGTCGCGGTCAGGCAACGGTGGGTTCGCCTGGAAGTACTGCTCCTCGTTCCGGATCCGCTTCGGGAACTCGTCCTCACTGTGCAGCTTGCCGGGCCAGTCGGCCCCATTGTACTGCCCGAACCTGTCGACAAAGGCTGCCGGCAGAGGCGCCGGAACGGGGATCAGTTCGAGCTTGTACAGCAGGAGCGTGTGGTCGGCATCCGGATGTGCCAGGTAGACCTGCATCTGGGTGATTCGTTTGGCGTCAAGCGCAACCCCGTTGTGCACGATCTGGACATCGCCTTCCCGCCTCGGGTACGGCAACGGCGGCTGGCCCCGCATACCGATGATCGGCGGGCGACCGCCGACCGTCAACAGCATCCGCACCGTCTGTCCGGGCGCCACTTCGGTGCCGCCTTGCCGGCCGCGATCTCGGACGGCTTCCGAGTCGACGCGGACATTGACTTTGACTGCCGCATCGGTTGGGTTGCTGACCGTGACCGCCAGGAATGCGGCTCTCGACCAGTCGGTTGCGTAGCCGAGCGGGTCGGGAAGCAGCTTCAGGTTCGGGTAGGCCGACTCGTGACCGAAGGCGAGCCGCAAC
>Ga0210054_1001692_pt1 | contig 18042 bp, 8 predicted proteins | sample CryGeymeta201516_FD_185470 | JGI IMG/M metagenome (GOLD analysis project Ga0210054, IMG submission 185470) | Groundwater microbial communities from Crystal Geyser aquifers in Utah, USA - Crystal Geyser metaG 2015-16 (SPAdes) (version 2) | ecosystem: Environmental > Aquatic > Deep subsurface >... | reverse complement strand
AACAGCTTATTCGCAAACCATTTATGCCCGTGTTGAAAATGCCAACAATTGCTATGGCATTAGCGAACTCCTGTTAACTGTTAATACCTTACCAGAAATAATAACAGAAGATACGGTTTATTACTGTTTAAATAAGTATCCTCAAACCATAACCATAGATGGTGGCACTTTAAGCGATTCGCCCAATAACTTTTTCTTTTCTTGGTCTACTGGAGAGACCAGTTACGCCATTCAAGTAAATGAACCCGGAACTTATACCGTACTCATTACAAACGCTAACAACTGTTCAAAAGAAAGAACGGTGGTAGTAAACCCTTCAAACATTGCAACTATTGAGTTTGTTGAGATTGTGGATGCTGCACAGAATAATATCATTACCGTTTTTGCTTCGGGCGAAGGTACTTATGAATATGCCCTTTTAGATTCAAACAACATTGTTTACAGAGAATTTCAAGATAACCCTGTTTTTGAAAATATATTGGCTGGATTCTATACCGTTTATATTAAAGATACCAAGAATAATTGTGGTAACGTAAGTACCAAAGTCTCTGTTATAGGATTTCCAAAATATTTTACCCCAAACAATGATGGTGTAAATGATACTTGGCAGGTTTACGGCGTGTCCAGCGTTTTTCAACCAAATTCTAAAATCTATATTTTTGATCGTTTTGGAAAGTTACTAAAAGAATTAAATCCATCGGAAAAAGGTTGGGATGGTTTTTTTAATGGAGAAAAATTACCAACCGATGATTATTGGTTTTCGGTAACATTACAAGATGGTAGAATCTTTAAAAATCATTTTACCCTAAAAAATTAAATTTTTCAACACCTAAAAACTAACAAATTTGTCCATTGTACGATTTATTTTGTGTTTAACCTAAATATTATCTACTTTTCATTCTAAAATAATCATAAAACACCATGCTGTTTTACCCAAATAAAACAAAGTGAAAGAATACCTACGATATTACGCCTTTTTGGTTCTACTTTTTGGTAGTTGCAAAGTTGTGTTTTCTCAACAAATATCGGTTGATGCTTCCATTCCACTTAATCAGCTAATTCAAGATAACCTTATTGAAGGCTGTGTTGAAATTTCTAATATTAGCTCTGCCGTCAATGGCAATAGCTTTGGACTTCCAAGTTATGCTTTTTTTAACAGGGCCAGCTCAAACTTTCCTTTTCAAGATGGTGTGATGCTATCCACAGGAAATGCCGAATCTGGAGGCAACTTGCCTAGAACACCAACCTTAAGCGAAGGCTCTACCATTTGGGGAACCGATCCTGACTTAGAAGCTGCCTTAGGAATTACCAATACGCTTAATGCCACCTCGATTGAGTTTGATTTAATATCGGCCACCAATCAAGTCCAGTTTAATTATTTATTGGCCTCTGAAGAATACTTTGGCACCAATCCTTGTCAATTTTCCGATGGTTTTGTGTTTCTCATAAAAGAAGTAGGAAGCCCTTTACCCTATACCAATATTGCTTTGGTGCCTGGTACTTCTATACCCGTAAATACCAACACCATTCATGAAGAGATTTTTGGCATTTGTCCTGCTCAAAACGCACAATATTTTGACGGGTATAATATTGGCAACACCAATTATAACGGTAGAACCGTTCCCTTATCTGCCACAGCAACCATTACACCATATGTTCAATATCATATCAAACTCATTATTGCAGATCAAACAGATTTACGTTACGATTCGGCTGTTTTTATTGAAGCCATTAGTTTTGATAATTTAGAATTAGGTGATGCTATTGTAACCTGTTTAAATTCAGCTCAATTAAATGCTGATATTAACAATCCACTAGCTACTTACGAATGGTTTTTGAATAATAATTTAATTGTTGGAGAAACAAATTCAACTTTAAATGCTACTCAAGATGGCACGTATAAAGTTGAAGTTTCAGTGCCTTTAAATAGCAACAATTGTTTATTAGAAGATACCATTCAAGTAACCTTAAACTCTGAACCCATTGTAAATCCAATTCCAGATTTTGAATTATGCGATGATATTAGTGGTGATGGTGTGGAAATTTTTGACCTACAAACAAAAGTTCCTGAAATTCTTGGCATTTTACCTAGCGGCAATTATAATTTATCTTTTCATTTTTCTGAAGCAGAGGCTAGAAGTGCCATAAATAACATTACAACGCCCATACCCAACACAAGCAATCCACAAGTAATTTACGTTACTGTTGAAAATTTAGACACAGGTTGTTTCTCATTCGCTCCTTTTAACTTAAGGGTAAATCCGTTACCCAATATTACGGCATCTACCAACCTACAGGTTTGTGATAATGATGCCACGCCAAATGGAATAACAGATTTGAATCCTATAGAAAAAAATGACGAAATAACCCTAGGAGATCCCAATCTTATAGTGTCCTATCATTTCACACAAGCTGATGCTGAATTGGGAAACAATCCTATTGTTTTTCCTTTTGTAAACGTTAGTTCACCTAATTCGCAATTATTTTACGTTAGGGTTATCAATGCTCAAACGGGCTGTGTAAACACAACAACCCTTACTGTTGATATAGTAAACAGCCCTATTGTTAATACCGATACGCAGTTTATTGATGCTTGCGATCCTGATCATGATGGGTTTGCTAGTTTTAATTTAACCGAGGTGATTTCAGATGTTCTCCAAGGCTTAACAGGAGTTAGCACCACATTTCATGAAACTTTTGAAGATGCAGAAAACGGAACGAATGCCATAGCTAATGAAACCAATTACCAAAATATTGATCTTGAAGTTCAAACGGTTTTTATAAGAGTTACAGATAACACCACTGGTTGTCCTACCATTGTTCCCATAGAAATCCATACCAATTTGCTTTTAACAGGTACAGAAATTGGCGATTTTGCTTTATGTGACGATGCTACAAATGATGGCATTGCTAACTTTTTTTTGAACGTTATTACAGATTTTATTGCCAATGAATTGCCTAACATAGATGTAACGTTTTATGAGACCCAAACAGATTTGGATAATCATACCAACCCCATTGATGAAACCGTTCCGTATTCTGCAACCAGTCCGCAAACCTTATTTATTAATATTGTTGATACTGTAAGTGGTTGTAGCGAACAAGCCGAAATTCAACTATTAGTAAATCCTATTTTATTGTTTAATCCAGTGTCTCCCATTGAATATTGTGATAGTGACGAGGATGGCATTGTTAATGTTGATTTGCATTCTTTAGATGCTATCATCAATAGCGGAAATTCTAATTTTCAAGTTACCTATTTCCAAACAATGCAAGATGCTGTGGATAACATCAATGAATTGCCTCCTTTATATTCAGTGACAGGAACACAAACTTTTTTTGCTAGAATTGAAAATATTGACTCTGGCTGTCATACCGAAAATAGCTTTGACATTACCATCATTCCGGCTCCTGCAGTAACACAACCAACTGGTTTTATCATTTGCGATAACGACCAAGATGGTTTTTCATTCATTGATCTTACAAGTAAAATTCCAGAAATAGTAACCAATACCAGTGGTTTAACCATAAACTTCTTTACCAGTTTAGCTGACGCAGAAGCTAATACTAATGCTATTTCAAATCCTGCAAATTACAATTCAAACACTCAAAACATTTTTGCAAGGGTTGAAAACACCCTATCTACCTGCTTCAATATTGCTACCATAAATGTTATTGTAAGCACACAACCCTTATTTCAAACCATCACGAATTTTGAAATTTGTGAAGACGATGGCGATAACCGAGCACTATTTTTATTATCAGAGAAAGACAATGAAATTTTAAATGGGCAGGCTGGAAAAGAAGTATTTTATTTTGAAGATGCAAACTACACTGTTATAATCGATAAAAATACTATATACCAAAACACCTCTAGTCCTCAAACCATTTATGTAAGAGTTGAAAACACGATAGACCCAAGTTGTTTTGGTGATACATCTTTTACTATTGAAGTGTCTCAAAATCCAGTGTACAATACTGGTTTTAACGATTATTTAGTTTGTGATGACTTAAGTAATGATGGAAAAAATTTGTTTGATTTAAATGAAAAAATTATGGAGATTTCTCAAGGATCTAGCAATAATTTAAACATTACATTTTATCTAAACCTTCAAAATGCTGATAATAATACCAACCCATTACCATTGCAATATACCAATGCTACAAACCCACAAACCATTTATGTAAGAATTCAAGAAAGCAATTCTATTTGCTATGTTATTGAAGAGTTGGGAATCAATATAATTGCTGCTCCTGATGTTACGGAAGCAAGCCCATTTATTCAATGCGATGCAGATTATGATGGTATTACAACCTTTAATTTAAATGATGCAGATTTTGAACTTTTAGACAGGGTGACTTCAGATTTAGAAATATCTTATTTTGAAAATGAAGCAGAAGTTGAAGATGTTTCAAAACAAATATTAAACCCAAGTAGTTATAACAATATTAGTAATTCACAAACGGTATTTATAAAAGTAACCAATACTTTAACAAACTGCTATAGTGTTAGACCTTTAGAGTTAACGGTAAATACGCCTGCGCCTACAAATTTTGTTGGCACCATTCAAATCTGTGATAATGAAACGAATACCTATGATTTATCTCAAATAAACACCTTGATAGTTAATGACCCAAGCGTTGTAAACCTTAGCTATCATAGTAGTGTAACAGATGCTGAAAATAATTCAAACCCATTATCAAACATTTTTAACTATACCGGGAACTTTCATACGTTTTATGTAAGGGTTGAAGACCCAAATACCGGTTGCCTTATAACCCCTACTTTCAACTTGCAAATCAATCCAAACCCAGTAGCCATTGCACCTTCAAATTTAGAAGCTTGTGACGATGATGATGATGGCTTTTTTGTGTTTGACTTATCACAACAAAAAAACGGGATTATAGGTAACGAGAATCCTGCAAATTTTTCGGTTACATATTATACACGTTTAGAAGGTGCCGAAAACAAAGAAAACGCATTAGCCAATTCTCACTCAGCTTTTAATGGCGAAATTATTTATGCACGAATGGAAAACAACATCACAGGATGTTTTAATACCACCTCATTTAGTGCTATAGTTCATCCTTTACCCATCATAAATATTGAAGATGTAGTTCCGTTATGCATCAACGATTTAAGCTTAATAATAAATGCAGACACAGGAAATTTAGGCGACACCTATGAATGGTCAACAGGCGAAACCACCAGCCAAATAGAAATTCAACGAGAAGATTTAGGTGATTATTGGATTACCATTACAACGCCTAATAATTGCGAAACCACCAAAGCATTTTCGGTTATAGAATCCGAAGAAGCAACCATTACTTTAACCACTACAGTAGATTTTGCAGACCCAAATAGCATTACCGTGGATGTAAGTGGCATTGGCAACTATGTTTATATTTTAGATAATGGCGAACCACAAATATCCAATGTTTTTGAAAATGTCTCTTTAGGACTTCATACGGTTACCATTAGAGATGTTAATGGTTGTCAGGATGTTTCTAAAGAAGTTATTGTGATAGACACACCCAAATTTATGACACCAAATAGCGACGGTGATTTCGATACTTGGCATATTGTAGGCATTGAGCAACTTCCTGGAACCGTTGTCTATATTTATGATAGACATGGAAAACTTCTCAAAACTTTGCTTTCAACCTCGGTAGGTTGGGATGGCACCTATAGAGGAGAAAATATGCCCTCTGACGACTATTGGTTTGTTGCCAAAGTAAAAAAAGATGGTGTAGATTTTGACGTTAAAGGTCATTTTGCACTGAAGCGTTAAAAAAATCATAGGTTCAAAGCAAGTCATTATATTTGTATCTATTAAAAAAATTAATGAAACACCTCTTTTTTATTTGCTTTGTAGTTATAACATCATTTGCTTATGGTCAAAACATTCAAGTAGATAGTCAAATCTATTCACCTCAACAACTTATAGAAGATATTTTAATCAATAGTCAATGTATCTCAAATGTTCAGGTTACCAATGTTGTAGGTGGCAATTTTAATGGAACCGACCAAAGCTATGGTTTTTTTGATGCATCTGGAAGCACCTTTCCGTTTCAAAGTGGCATTGTTTTAAGTACAGGAAGATTATCAAATGTTGAAGGTCCAAACACATCTTTAAGTGATGATAATGCGGACAATTGGGGCGGCGATATCGATTTAGAAACTATTTTAAACGAAAACAACACCATAAATGCCACCATTATTGAATTTAACTTTACTGCCATTGCCTCACAAATTAGTTTTAGGTATCTTTTTGCTTCGGAAGAATACCAAGAAAACAATGCCAATACTTGTCAATTCTCTGATTTATTTGGTTTTTTAATTCGCAATGTCAACGACACCCAATTTACGAACATTGCCCTAGTGCCCAATACACAAACCCCAGTAAAAGTAACCACAGTCCATCCTAATATACCCAACGGATGCAATGCCCAAAACGAAACCTATTTTGGAAGCTGGAACGATTTAAATGCGCCTATTAATTTTAATGGACAAACGGCCGTTTTAACAGCAACAGCAAATACAGTTCCTAATGAAACCTACCATGTAAAATTGGTCATTGCGGATGAGCAAAATTACCGATATGATTCCGCCGTATTTCTAGAAGCTGGCAGCTTTCAATTAAGTACAGATTTGGGAATAGACAGATTAATGGCAACAAACAATCCACTTTGCCAAAATGAGATTTTGCAGCTCAATGCTTTTCAGCCCGGAAACAACACCTATAAATGGTTTAAAAATTCTGTTGAGATTTTAGGCGAACCCAGTGAAACCCTTACCGTTTCGGATGCTGGAACATATCTTGCAGAAATTACTTTAAATAATAACTGTATTGTCTCTGGAAATATAACCATTGAATACTCACAAAATCCAGTTGTTTTTAATACCACTTTGATAGCTTGTGATGACAATCAAGACGGACTCACAACCTTTAATTTGATGGAAACCTCACAAATGATTACGAATAGTAATTCATCATTATCCGTTGAAAATTTCTATATAACCTCATTTGAAGCGGAACAACATTTAAATGAAATAACCACGCCAGAAACCTATAGCAATACAACACCTCAACAAATTGTTTTTGCAAGAATTGAAAACGAATTTGGTTGTTTTTCTATTGCCGAAGTAATGCTAGATATCTCAACCAATACCTTAATAATTCCTGATTTTAAAACTTGTGACGACGACGATGATGGCTTTACAATTTTCGATTTAAACGATTTGAAATCTGCCATTCAACCTAATGTTCCTGTTAACGCTTCCATTGATTTATACAGAACATTCACGGATTTTAATGCTGAAACCAACGAGATTACCGGAAACTATACCAACACAGTGCCTTTTTCTGAAACTTTATGGGTTAAAATAAAAAATGGTATCGATTGTTATGTTTCAAGTACGGTTGAATTGATTGTTCTAAATTCTCCATTATTTTCTGAAGACGAAAACACATCGTATTGTTTAAACAGCTATCCAGAATCAATCTTTATAAATTCTGGACTTTTAAACTCTTTTGGAAATAATCCAACGTATGAATGGTTCTTAAATAATGTGTCTATTTCAGAAAATACTTCAAGCATTGAAGTTAATGAAACCGGAACTTACACGGTGTTAGTTAACTTCTCAAATGGATGCTCTTCAAGTAGAGATGTCATTGTTAATCCGTCCAATACTGCTACTATAGAATCTATTGATATTCAACAAGCAACTTCAAATAATACGGTTTCTGTATTGGTTTCTGGTGAAGGCAATTATCAATACGCTCTAGATACCACCATATTTAATGATAATAACCTTTTTACCAATGTAAAACCAGGGTTTCATACGGTTTATGTTTTAGATACCAATGGCTGCGGAATAGTTCAACAAAAAATTTCTGTGTTAGGGTTTCCAAAATTTTTCACTCCTAATAACGACGGATTTAATGATACTTGGAAACCCCAAGGTGTCAATGCCCAGTTTAATTCTGAAATTGATATTAAAATATTTGACCGTTATGGTAAATTCATTAAACAGATAAACCCTTTAGAAGAAGGCTGGAATGGAACTTTTAATGGAATGCTCCTTGCAAGTGATGATTTTTGGTATGTAGTAATGTTACCAGATGGCACACAATTTAGAGACCATTTTACTTTAAAACGATAACCGCTATATTTTACGTAATTTTGCAAAATGCGTTTTAAAATTAAATCAGAATTTAGTCCAACAGGCGATCAGCCACAAGCTATTACTCAACTTGTAAATGGCATTAATTTCAATGAAAAATACCAAACGCTGCTTGGTGTAACAGGTTCTGGAAAAACGTTCACCGTTGCCAACGTTATTCAAGAAGTACAAAAGCCAACCTTAGTTTTAGCCCATAACAAAACCTTGGCCGCTCAGTTGTATTCAGAGTTTAAACAATTTTTTCCAAACAATGCCGTAGAATATTTTGTCTCTTATTACGATTATTACCAACCTGAAGCTTACATTCCAGTAACTGGTGTTTACATAGAAAAAGATTTATCTATCAATGAAGAAATAGAAAAAATGCGTCTTAGCACAACGTCTTCATTACTATCAGGTCGTAGAGATGTGTTGGTAGTTGCTTCAGTTTCATGTTTATATGGTATAGGAAATCCTGTGGAGTTTCAAAAGAATGTCATATCATTAGAACGTGACCAGGTTATTTCTCGTACCAAATTATTACATCGTCTAGTTCAAAGTTTATATTCCAGAACTGAAGGGGATTTCAATCATGGTAATTTTAGAATTAAAGGTGATACCATCGATATTTTTCCTAGTTATGCTGATGATGCCTTTAGAATTCATTTTTTTGGTGATGAAATAGAAGAGATTGAATCTTTTAACATTCAAAACAATCAAGTTATTGAAAAATATGAGCAACTGAATATTTATCCGGCCAATATGTTTGTAACCTCGCCAGATGTGTTACAAAATGCCATTAAGGCCATTCAGGATGATTTAGTTAAGCAACACGATTATTTTAAAGAAATAGGAAAACATTTAGAAGCAAAACGTCTTAAAGAGCGAACCGAATTTGACCTGGAAATGATTCGCGAATTGGGCTATTGTTCTGGCATAGAGAACTATTCAAGGTATCTTGATGGCCGGCAAGCAGGTTCTCGTCCGTTTTGCTTGTTAGATTATTTTCCCAACGATTTTTTAATGGTGATTGATGAAAGCCACGTTACCATTTCACAAGTACACGCCATGTATGGTGGCGATAGAAGCCGAAAAGAAAATTTGGTGGAATATGGTTTTAGATTGCCTGCCGCTATGGATAATCGCCCTTTAAAATTTGAAGAATTTGAAGCCTTACAAAATCAAGTTATTTATGTAAGCGCCACACCTGCTGATTATGAATTACAAAAAACAGATGGTGTTTATGTAGAACAAGTGATTCGACCAACGGGTTTGCTAGATCCTATCATTGAGGTACGACCAAGTTTAAATCAAATTGATGATTTAATTGAGGAAATTCAACTTCGTGTTGAAAAAGATGAGCGAACGCTAGTTACAACGCTTACCAAACGAATGGCCGAAGAATTAACCAAATATCTGGATAGAATTCAAATTCGTTGTCGTTACATTCATAGTGATGTAGATACTTTAGAGCGTGTTGAAATCATGCAAGATTTAAGAAAAGGCTTGTTTGATGTTTTGGTTGGTGTTAACTTATTACGTGAAGGATTAGATTTACCCGAAGTCTCTTTGGTTGCCATTTTAGATGCCGATAAAGAAGGGTTTTTACGTTCAGCACGTTCTTTAACACAAACCGTAGGTAGAGCTGCCAGAAACTTAAATGGAAAAGCCATCATGTATGCCGATAGAATAACCAACAGCATGCAAAAAACCATGGATGAGACCAATTACCGTAGAGAAAAACAAATAGCATACAATACAAAAAACAATCTCATCCCAAAGGCATTAAATAAAAGTTTGGACAATGCTTTATCCAAAAATTCTGTCAGCACATACAGTTATACTCTGGAAGCTTTAAAAGCAGCAGAACCCGAAAGCAAATATCTTAGTAAACCTGAATTAGAGAAAAAAATCCGTGAAAAACGAAAACTTATGGAAGAAGCTGCCAAAGCATTGGATTTTATGGTAGCCGCCAAATTGCGTGACGAGATTAAAACTTATCAAAATAAACTAGAAAAGCTAAAAATGTAATTTGTTGAGTTAACTTATTTAAGAAACTAAAGTATTTAGAGATTTTAATTTTCTTGATGAAATTTTCTAAAATTTTTATAACAGATTTAAAAACTTGAAATTACATGATACATGAAAGGTAGATATTCATTATTAATTCTTTGGTTTGCCATTTCCCTTTCTATATTAATTAAATAGGTTTGCCCATTTAAACCTCCAATATCTTCTTTTTTATATATTTCAAGAAGTTCTACTAAATGATAAGGATTTTTATAACCATCAATACCCTCAACTTTAATGTCTGCCAATTGTATGTCTCCAAAATTTAGCATTATAGCGTTTAATAACAATAAAATCATAGATTTTGCTTGTTTGTTTTCAGACAAACTATAGTTGGCGAAAGTAACACCATACGCATAGCGTTCTTCATACAAACTAGCCTCGGCACATACTTGCATGGTTTCTTGAAACGTATTATTGCTTTTAGCAGCTTCAAAATGTAGCGTTGGGAGTAACTTTTTACCCAATACCATGGCTCTATCGTATTTTTTAGAATTAAAATAATAATTAATACTATCTATTTGAGTTTTGTATTTTTCTTCCCAAATTGAAGGATTTGCTTTTTGTTGTGCTAGAGAAATATGGGAAGCTATAGGTAGTTGATTTTTACTTAAATCAATATTTGCAATACTTTTTTGATATGTTTTTGGGTCTAACTCTTTAAACAATTGTGCTATAAAGGGAGCTACAGAATAATAATTGTCAAATTTTGGAAATTCTTTAAGTTCTTTTTTAAATTCCCCAAATATCTTTAAGGCTGATTTTTTATTACCTAATTCATTGAAGGAAGCAGCAATGTAAGCCAAACCTCTGGCGTAAACAGAGTATGTATAATAATCTGCATGAATTTCAGCATTGCTGTTAGAGCCCAATGGATCCATATAAAGAGAGTTAAGCTTTGTTGGTTTTCCTTTTGTTTTTGAATTATCCATCATTGCGGCTAAGCTTCTTAAAAGGGTTTCATTTTTTATAGCTTCTGAATATTTCCCTTGCTGGTATAAAACAGCGATGTAAAATGACAGTGCCTCAAAATAAAAGGAATCATAACTACTCAATTTGTTTCTATTCAAAATTAAAACATCTTTAATTTGTTTAAATAATTCTTCACTCTCATGGAGATATCCATTAAGCAATAAAGCATGGGCAATACTAAAAGTTAGCTCTAATTGCTTGGTTTTGTTTTCATAAATTTTGGTTCTTTGGGTATTACTTGCATTTTCAAGCTTTACTTCGCTTTCATAGAATGAAGAATTGGTAAACCAAGCTGACAAACTTTCTAAACGATTTTTAGTTTCAATTCCAATAAACTCATTAACATTTTTAATATTTTTATAAGCAAGTAATGTATAAAATTCAAAAAGCATCTCTGCTTGATTTTTCTTTTTAGAATAAAAATGCTTCGCTCTAATTTTAAATGGTTTTAAGTGCTCTTCACTTTCTTTGCTATATATATTTAATTGATTAAGATGTTTCCTTTCATAAGCTTCTAAAAAACCTAAATGTTCTTGCTTAAGCGGAGCATATAAATAGGGCCTGGTAGTTTTGTCGTATTTGTACTTTTTATCTCTGGGGATATAGTATCTATAATTAAGATTAATCGAATAGTCTTTAGATGTTAATTTTTTACCATATCCGTCATTATTTGCATTATAGGAACCATATAGCTGTCTAAAATTTCCTGTATAACTAGTTTCATTGTAAGCAATAGGGTTTTCAACTTTGGGTTCAAATAGACCATAAATCCCATAATTAAATGAATTTGATAAAGGATCATAACCATTATTAGTCTTAGTATATTTAAATATTTTAGATACTAATTTATCATTATTAGATTCTAATTTTGCTTGAAAATTATAATTCCTACAAATGTCTCTGTATTGTTTGGCAAAATTGAAAATTTTGTTGATTTCTGTTTTCTTTTCTTGTGGGCTAAATTGATTTGACACAACAATTTTATCAATAGCCATTGATAAAAAATCCATCCAATGTGGTAATTTCTCTCCAATAAAAAAACCATACTTTCCTAAGTCCCCATTTATGTAGTTGTTGATAGATGCATTCCAGCTACTTAATTTACTTTTAAATAAATGTGCCGTTGTCCTTGACCAGCTATTATAATCTTCTTTTAACTTGGCATCAGCAATTTTTTTATTTTCTTCAGCTTTTAAACGTTCAATTTCTTGTTGTTTTCTGTATTCTGCATCTCGCCTCCTTTGTTCTCTTTCACGTCTTCGTTCTCTCGCTTCTTCAGCGGCCCATTCTTTTTCTTCTCTTGCCCTTTTCGCATCTGCTTCTCTATTTATTCTATTTATTTCAGCACTAAAAAAAGCATTGGCACCACTTTTTTGCATGGCATAACCACCTGGATTTGTGACCATTTGGAGTTTCTCTTTTTGCTGACGTTCATAAGCTCTTCTTTCGTACTCTAGTTGCTCGTAAGTTTTACCAGTATTTCCAATGGTATTTGGTTTTTTATCCGTTGTAGAATTATGTTTTTTTTCTGTTGAAATTGAGGTTTCTGATTTACTGTTACTCTTAGAGGAATTTGATGTTATTGTAGTGTTTGTTACTGAACTTGAATTGTTTTCTGCCGCATTCCGTTTATCTTGCCTTTCTTGTTCTAACTTTTCTTGTGTAACCCTTTCAAGTTCAATTTTTTCCTTATCCAATCTTTCCTTATTTGCCTTTTCGGTAATTATTTTATTAATATCTTCAATAGATTTTAAAATGCTTGGATCCTTTTTTATAGCATATGCCTTTTGAAACTCTACTTTCGCACCCGTATAATCATATATTTGAAGTTTATGGTTTGCCGATTTTAATATTGTATTTACTCTAACTTGAAGCTCCTCTTCTTTCTTTTTTTGTCGAACTTCATTTTCGCTTTTGTTAATTTTAGCTACAATTTTATAATAGCGGCTTGTATTGGAGTCGCCACCACCAATAACTTTTAAGTTTTTTAAAGAAAAAGTATTGATCTTGGTTTTATACTCATTAAGTGTTGGATCTTTACCCACACTTTTTACAACACCATAAGTTTCACCAAAACACCCAGCAAAGTTCCCAACAATATATTTGAGAGATATTTTCCCAAGGTTTTGACTTCCAAAATACAAATCTGCAGTGACTTCTCCGATACTAAAATTATTTGAACTAGGCCAAAGCTCCTGTCCTATTTGTTCTTTACTATATGATTTCTTGTTGTACCAAAATTTAGTAAACACAGCATTCTTTTCATAATCTACCATCAATTGTACCTCTCCACCACAATTTACAAACTGATATTTAAATTTGACACCCTGATAATCAAAACCATTAGACTCACCATTTCTTGACAAAGAAACTATGTTAGAATAGACTTCACCTCTTTGACCATATGAAGATGAAATGGTCATCAAAAAGAAAATACATAAAATTTTAAAGCTAGTATTCATTTTATTTGGGGTATTTAAAATTACTCTTATCAAATAAAAAAAAAATTACCGATAAATACAAGAGGCTGTCTAAAAAGTTTTTTTAAGTCCTTGAGAATTGCGTATTTGAAAAATCTCTCCGATACCTGTCCAAATAAAAAAGAGGCTGTCTTGACTTTTCAGACAGCCTCTTTTTATTTCATTTAGTTTTTCGATATTTGCAATATAATATGAGTATAATAATTTAATACGAATTTTAATGATATATAAAAATTTGTATTTGATAAAAACAGAAAATTACAACTCGAGTTGTAATTTTCTACTAAATATTTCAATAAAACTAAAAAATAAACTAGAAAAGCTAAAGGTTTAACCTTTAGCTTTTCTACAATTAGCATTACATCAATTCAAAAATCAACACTTAAATTTTTATTTTTTGAAATGCTTGGAAATCAAGTTTATATGTTAGTTATACTGTGTTTTAAAAATATCAATCAACACATCTGGTGGCACAATTTTGTTTGGAAAACTTTCCATTAAATAAAGCACTTTGGTTATGGATTCATGACTTAATCCCATTCTAAGTCCAAAATTGTATAATTTTATCACTCCTGAAGAGTTTCCGTCACCGTTATTTTCAATATTCATCAATAAAACCAATCTATGAAATTGAACAATACGTTCACTGTGCGATTTTAAATGAATATAATTAATAGGATTCTCAATTAAATAATCAAAGTCTTCTCTTGAAATATCCAGTTGTTTGGCTACACCCAATAAGAAATTATATTCTATGTTTTTTATGTCTTTATCATACTTAGCAAAAGCTATCATTTCAGATAAAAGACTTAACTTTTCTACTCTATTAATCATTGCGGGAGGATTAAAAAATTACACTATAAAGTTACAACACAACCTAACTTTTATAATCGTTGATATTGTGTAACTTATCGAAAAACAAATAACACTTCATCGTAAATATTTAACACTTTCACTTTTATTTTTATCAATGTATTGATTTTCAGTATTTTATAAAAATAATGGGTTTTGTCAGATTTATGGTTAGTCCACAAAATTATCGATGAACAGAACCACAACATTTAAATAAAAATTATGTACTTTTCAAAAAAGAAAAATATAGTTACAAAATGAGTCTTGGTTTATTTAAAAACTGACAAAATATTGCATAACTAATTTTAACAGAAAGTATTACCAAAATGAAACATAAACAAATAAAGACCCTATTTTTTTTAATGTTATTTTCCTTTGGTTTTTATTTAAACATGGTTTCCCAAAGTACAGTTTCCAAACAAATTTCAACCTTTAATATGGAAGCTCCACAGCTACAAACCCATAAAAAAATATGGGTTTATTTACCTAAATCATATCAAGAATCTAAAAAAAAATATACGGTTATTTATATGCATGACGCCCAAAACCTATTTGATTCAGAAACATCTTATGCAGGTGAATGGAAGGTGGATGAGTATTTAGATTCCATCTCAAATAATAAAACCATTGTTATAGGTATAGAACATGGAGGTGAAAAACGCATGGATGAATTGACACCATACTCCAATGAAAAATATGGTGGTGGAAATGGTGATGCTTATTTGGAATTTTTGGTTAAAACCTTAAAACCCTATGTTGATAAAAATTATAGAACATTATCTGATAAAGAAAACACCATCATATCGGGTTCTTCGTTAGGTGGTTTGATTTCTTTTTATGCACTTGTGAAATATCCTGATACATTTGGCAAAGCTGGGGTCTTTTCTCCTGCTTTCTGGATTAACGACAAAGAAATGTTTCAACTTGTTGAGGAATCACAACTTGATCCTGACAAAAAATTCTTTTTTTTAGTGGGTTCTGAAGAAGGTTCCACCAAGGAAGATGCTTCACAAATGGTTTCAGACCAACACGCCATGGCACAATTGCTCATAAAAAAAGGGGTTAAAAAGGAAAACGTGATGGATAAAGTCATTCCTGGAGGGAAACACAATGAAAATTTATGGAGCACCCATTTTCCGGAAGTATATCAATGGTTAATTAAAAACTAAATTTTCTTTAAAAAAATTTAAGCGATGGCACTTTTACAAATAAAATAAATGACTGAAAAATTATGACGAATAACGATATTTTAAAAAAACTACGCGTTGCCCTTAAATTGCGTGATGACGATATTGTAAAGATTTTGGAACTTGTAGATTTTAGAATTTCTAAAAGTGAGCTTGGCGCTTTTTTTAGAAGTGAAGATCATCCAAAATATATGGAATGTGGCGACCAAATTTTACGCAATTTCTTAAATGGTTTGATAATTCATCTTCGTGGTCCTATGCCAAAAAAGGAGCCTAATTCGTGAACATTTATAGTCTGTATTGACTCTCTTTTAATGACCGATAAATACATGCCATTAATCCTTAATAAATTTTCTTGTCATAGAACCTAAATCGGTAGTTATTGTTAAAAAATAAAATCCAGATTTCAATTGACTTAGGTTAATATTTTGATTATCAATTTTAGTATCTAAAACTAACTTGCCATTCACATCCATAACTTTTATAGATTGAATGGATGTAGTAGGGTTTAGTTTTATATTTAAATTATCTTTAACTGGATTTGGATAAAGTAGCATAACCTTGCTTTTCAAAGGTTTTTCTTCAACAGCTAATGTATTAGTTAACAAAGCTTCTTTAGTGTTTATAACTTGATTAACACCTAAAGCAGGCAAGCTAACCAATGCATTGGTGGTTCTAAAAACCAAAGCCCCATCAGAATCTTTATAATAGTTATATGATGTAATAGACCCTGTTCCCGGACTGCCCAATACAGAAAACACAATACTCTGTTCTGTTTTAATTCGGGTTATACCCCCCGAATAACTCCCTTGTCCGATGACATTAAATGTTAAGGTGCCAAATGCATCAACCTCAGAATTTATGGTTCCTGTAAAACTAGGTGTAATACTTTGAACAGATAAAGTACCGGCAATAGGATCGGTAGTAGTAGGATTTCCAAAAACCAATGGATATGTGCCCACTAAAGCATTATCTGTATTGTAGTTTATCGTAAACTGTGCATTACTCGCCCCCGTTAAGGATAATGTGTTACCTGTGACATTGTAAAATACCTGATTAATATTCATGGCATTATCTGTAATTTTTAAAACCTGGTTAGTATTAGGATAATTAACAAGTTCGGTAGTTAGAGGTGCTGCAAAAGTATCTGTATTGGTCGTACCTGTTTGAGATAAAGATGAAAAATTCCAAACAGCATTGTTTCCTGCAGGACTTTCATCTATGGTTCCAGATACAACTACATATTCAGACATTGCTGAACTAAAAAAATTGTTAATTGGTGATTGCGCATAACCCAAATAAACCATTAATAAAGCGGATAAATGTAAAGCTGTTTTCATAAAAATAATTTAATCTATTACAAAAATAAAAAAACCTACAAGATTCAAAAAAAAAGAATATCCTGTAGGTTTTATTGGTTTTAAATCTGCCTAAGCTAAAACAGTTTGAACTTTATCTGCAGCTTCTTGAAATTCGGTAGCACTTAAAACGGCCAGTCCAGATTCATCAATCAATTGCTTAGCAATATCTGCATTGGTACCTTGTAAGCGTACTATAATCGGCACATTAATATTTCCCATGTTTTTATAAGCATCTATAACACCTTGCGCTACACGATCACATCTTACAATTCCACCAAAAATATTAATTAAAATGGCTTTTACATTGGGGTCTTTAAGAATAATTCTAAAAGCAGCTTCCACACGGGCTGCATCTGCTGTACCACCAACATCTAAAAAGTTTGCTGGCTCGCCGCCTGCTTGCTTAATTAAATCCATGGTTGCCATAGCTAAACCTGCTCCATTCACCATACAACCAACATTACCATCTAAGTCCACATAATTCAACCCAACCTCTTTTGCTTCAACTTCAATAGGGTTTTCTTCACGTAAATCTCTTAAATCTATATAATCTTTATGTCTGTAAAGGGCATTGTCATCAATCGTTACTTTTGCATCCACTGCTAAAATTAAATTATCACTGGTTTTTAAAACTGGATTAATCTCAAACAATGATGAATCTGACTTTACATAAGCGGTATATAAATTTGAAACAAACTTGGTCATTTCTTTAAAAGCATTGCCGGACAAGCCTAGATTAAAAGCAATACGTCTGGCTTGAAAAGGCATTAAACCAACACTTGGGTCAATCTCTTCGGTAAATATTAAATGAGGTGTTTTTTCAGCAACAGATTCTATATCCATACCACCTTCAGTTGAATACATGATCATGTTTCTTCCTGTTCCACGATTTAATAAAACCGACATATAAAATTCTTCGGTTTCACTTTCTCCCGGATAATACACATCTTCGG
>Ga0210054_1001688_pt1 | contig 18065 bp, 16 predicted proteins | sample CryGeymeta201516_FD_185470 | JGI IMG/M metagenome (GOLD analysis project Ga0210054, IMG submission 185470) | Groundwater microbial communities from Crystal Geyser aquifers in Utah, USA - Crystal Geyser metaG 2015-16 (SPAdes) (version 2) | ecosystem: Environmental > Aquatic > Deep subsurface >... | reverse complement strand
GAATCATCTTTCCGACCCGAATTCGATTTCGGTGGGGCAGGTGTTGACGATACCGAAGTAAGTACACAGGGAAACACGTACACATGTAGACACGTGATGAAAAAGACTCTGAGATTTCTCAGAGTCTTTTGACTTGTGTACCTGTATACCTGTGTACTTGTGTACCTTCCCCCTACGGATACACCCTCTTGATCGTTCTCGGAAACGCAATCGCCTCGCGGACGTGCTCGATGCCGCAGATCCAGGAAGTGACGCGCTCGGTGCCCATCCCGAATCCGCTGTGGGGGACGGAGCCGTATTTGCGGAGTTCCAGATACCATTTGAAGGCCTCTTCCGGCAGTCCCTGATCGTGGATGCGCTTGAGCAGCAGGTCGTGATCGCTGATGCGCTCCGAGCCGCCGCAGATTTCGCCGTAGCCCTCGGGCGCGAGCAAATCCACGGACTTGCAGACCTCGGGTCTACCGGGCCACGGTTCCATGTAAAAAGCCTTGACCGCGCTCGGGTAGCCGTAGACGAAGACGGGGGTATCGAATTGGCTGGTGATGGCCGTCTCGTGCGGCGCGCCAAAGTCAATGCCCCAGTCGAATTTGAGCAGTTCCTTCTTCTCGGGGCCGGTCTCTTTTTCGCGCAGTTCGTTGATCATTTTGGCCGCGTCGTCGTAGGAGATGCGCGGGAACGGGGTCTGGATGGATTCCAACTTTGCCAGGTCGCGGCCGAGGGACAGCAACTCAGGCTTACGGTCCCGCAGGACGCGCTGGATGATGTGGACGATCATCTGCTCTTCCACTTCCATCAGCCCGTCGAGGTCGCAGAAGGCGATCTCAGGTTCGAGCATCCAGAACTCGGTCAGGTGGCGGCGCGTCTTCGATTTCTCCGCGCGGAAAGTGGGACCGAAGCAGTAGACTTTTCCGAACGAGAAAATGTTGGCTTCGTTGTAGAGTTGACCGGTCTGCGCGAGGTAGGCTTTGCCCTCGTCGAAGTATTCGGTCTCGAAAAGGGTGGTGGTGCCTTCGGCGGCGGCGGGCGTGAGAATGGGCGTATCCATGGCGATGAAGCCGTTGGTGTCAAGCCACTCGCGGGTCGCGGCCATGACCGTGGCGCGCACGCGCAGGATCGCCCATTGGCTTTGCATCCGAATCCACAAATGGCGGTTGTCGAGCGCGAAGTCCACGCCGTGGTCTTTGAGCGCCATCGGATAATCAGCCTCGGCGGTCTGCACGATTCGGATCTGTTTCACGCCGATTTCGTATCCGCCGGGAATGCCGGGGGCGCGCTTATCGGCGCGGACAGGCCCTGTGATGACCACCGACGATTCCTGCGGCAGGCGCACGAGTTGATCGAAGACCGCCTCGTCGAGATCGCCTTTGAACGCCACGCACTGGATGAAACCCGTCCCGTCGCGCACCAGCAGGAAGACCAATTTGCCCTTGTCGGTGCGGTTGTAGACCCAGCCCTGCACGGTCGCTTCCTGGCCGTCGTATTTCGAAATTTCGTCAACGCGTATCACTGTCATAGTTCCTCCGAGGGAGAGAGTAGAGAACAGAGAATAGAGAGTAGTTGAAGTGTTCGCGAGCAGTTGGACTGCGAGCGGGATGCAGCTCAATCGCAAAGCATCCTTTAGGACTGCATCCAAAACAAGACAATTACCAATTACCAATTACCAATTACCAATTACCAATTACCAATTACCAATTACCGCTCTCTACTCCTCTACTCCCTGATCTCAATATGCAATTCCTTCAATTGCTTCGGTTCCACAGCCGACGGCGCGTCAGCCATCACATCGCGTCCGTTTTGATTCTTGGGGAACGCGATCACCTCGCGGATGTTGGGTTCGTCCGCCAGCAACATGACCAGGCGGTCAATGCCGGGCGCCATGCCGCCATGCGGGGGCGCGCCGTATTCAAACGCTTCGAGCATGTGGCCGAATTTGCTTTCGATATCTGCGCCGCTTATTCCAAGCAACTGAAACACCTTGAGTTGAATATCACTGCGATGGATGCGGATCGAGCCTGAAGCCAGTTCGTAACCATTGCAAACCATGTCGTACGCGTCCGACAAAATCGCGCCGGGGTCCGTGTCGAATTTATCGAGGTCCGCGAGTTGCGGCATCGTGAACGGATGGTGTTCCGCGTCCCAGCGCTTTTCTTCCTCGTTCCACGCGAACATCGGGAAGTCCACGATCCACGCGAACGCCATCACATCCTTGTCCGCCAGGTTAAGTTTATCGCGGAACAGGAGCCGCAGTCCGCCGAGAACTTTGTTGACGACCGCGCGCGCGTCCGCCGCAAACAGGATCAGGTCGCCCTCTTTCGCGCCGACGCGGGATTGGACGGCTTTCGCCTCCCCGGGCGTGACGAATTTCGCGGCGCTTCCTTTCGGACCTTCGGCTGGTCCCGTTAAAGTAGCCAGCCCCTTCGCCCCAAGCGATTTCGCAACCTCCGTCAACGCGTCCACTTCCTTGCGCGAGTAGTCCGCGCATCCGGGCGCGACGATGCACTTGACCACGCCCTTTTCAGCGAGCGCGGATTGGAAGACGCGGAACTCGCTTTTGGCGAAAATGTCGCTCACATCGGTCAGTTCCATTCCGAAGCGCAGGTCGGGTTTGTCCGTGCCATATCGTTCCACAACCTCGTGATGTGAAAATTTCGGCCATGGAGACGAGAGTAATTTCTTGTGGGGCGCGACAGCGGGAAGCATCTCGGTGTAGAGTCCCTCGACCATCGCCAGCACATCGTCTCTTTCTACGAAGGACATCTCCAGGTCGAGTTGCGTAAACTCGGGCTGACGGTCGCCGCGCAGGTCTTCGTCGCGGAAACAGCGCGCGATCTGGAAGTAACGGTCCAGTCCCGCGACCATCAGCAATTGCTTCAACTGTTGCGGCGACTGGGGCAGGGCGTAGAAAAGACCCGGATGAATGCGCGACGGCACGAGATAGTCGCGCGCGCCTTCGGGTGTGGCCTTGAACAGGATGGGTGTCTCGATTTCGATGAAACCGTTCTTATCCATGTAGTCGCGCATAAATTTAACTACGCGGTGGCGCAGGATCAGATTGCGGGTCATGCGTTCGCGGCGCAGGTCGAGGTAGCGATATTTCAGGCGCAGGTCTTCGTTTTCATCCTTGTCGCGGCTGACGATGATGGGCGTGGGCTTGGACGGGTTAAGCACCTCCACCTGGCGCGCGATCACCTCGATCTCGCCCGTGGGGAGATTGGGGTTTGCCATGCCTTCGGGACGCGGGTGTACCAGTCCAGTGATTTGCACCACCCACTCGGCGCGGACGTCCGCCAGCAGGTCGAGCGCCTCCTTCGGCAGGTCGGGATTGAAGACGACCTGGGTCAGGCCGTAGCGGTCGCGCAGGTCCATGAAGACCACCCCGCCGTGGTCGCGCCGACGGTGCATCCAGCCAGCCAGGGTGACGGTCTGCCCCGCCTGGCTGGCGCGTAATTCGCCGCAAGTATGAGTTCTGTACATAGTGCGCCTCCTGTTCAATATCCGTCATTCCCGAAAGAGCATCGGGACTATGTGCGAGAAGCCGATGGTCGAGTAGGCGGCGTTCTTCCGCCGTATCGAGACCGAGGCGACGAAGCAATCCCATGTTTCGAGGAGATTGCTTCGCGAGTACGCTCGCAATGACGCTGGCCGTTTACAAAATAAATCGCCCTTCGCAGATGCGTCGGGCGATTGGTGTGACTTGAATTCTCTGTCAACCAGCCATGCTTCGCCCAACGCCGCGAACGGCGTCATTATCGTTGTTATTGTTATTGGCGAAGCAAAGTTTGGTTTGCATGGGCGGCATTATAGCACGGTTAGACGCTTTCTTCTACTTTTTCTTTGAGCCAGACATTGACGAGGGTTTCGGTGGATATGCCTTGTTTGTGCGCTATCGCGGTGAGTTGTTGGGCTAAAGTCGGTTCCAGCGCGGTCAGGAAGACGCGACGTTGAATGTCCACTTCCATCTGGACTTCCTTTGTCAGATCCCAATAATCTGTGAGATCGTGCTCATCCCAAAAATCTGCCGCTTCCTCAATGCTTTTGAAATGCTTTGGGATTGGGTCGCGTTTTGTTTTTCTGTTTTTTGAAGTCATTCTGCGATTCTTCGAATGCGATGCCCATTTGCATCTACAACAATAAAGGATTTTGAGAGTTCATCTATGGAATAGGATTCGAGGATATTCTTCAACTCTCGATGAACAACAGACACACTGGAAGGCAATATACGGAGATAGATTACACCCGCGCCAAATGCCTTTACGAAAACAAGATTTCCAAAATCCCTGTCGCGAGTGACAAATATCCTTCCCTGCTCATGCGCCGTACTGAGAAGAATATCATCATCAACCTGTGACATCCCCAGTTCTGCGGCTAGGACAACTTCATACCCCAGTTCCCGCAAAAACCGAACTGTAACGGCGTAGACATCCTGGTCAAGCAGGAACTTCATGCGGCAACCGACCTCAGATTGATGTCTTCTGCGGCTACCAACGCGATTGCGTATTGCATGCAAGCCCGAATATCATCGAAGGTCAGATCGGGATAATAATCCTTGACGACCTGCTCGAATGTGAGATCTTCGTTCAGCAGTTCCAGCACGTTTTGTACGGTGATCCGCGTGCCGGCAATGCTGGGTTTTCCGAAATGGATTTTGGAATCTACAACAATACGGTCAATAGTCATAGTTGCCTCGCGCCACAATTGTACAACATTTCATCCGACTCTCGACAACAATCTACCAATTACCATTTACCAATTACCGACTACTCCTCACCGCCTCTTTCATCCTCTTCAGCGCCTCCTTGACCAATTTGCGCGGTGTGGCAATATTCATGCGCAGGAAACCCTCTCCCTCCGTCCCGAAGATGGCGCCCGGTTCGAGGTAGACCCGCGCGCGGTCCAGGAAGAAGCGGGGCAGGGACTTGGCGTCCATGCCCAGAGCGCGGCAGTCCAGCCAGACGAGGTACGTCCCCTCCGGGCGGATCATCCGAATCTGCGGGATGTGTTTGGCGAAGTAGGCTTCCATGAAGTCGAGCGTGCCGCGGAGATAGTCGAGCAGTTGATCGAGCCAGTCCGCGCCGTGGGCGTAGGCGGCTTCGGTTGCGATCCGTCCGAAAAGGTTGGTGCCGAGAATGGCGTTCTGGAGCAGTTGTTTCCCGAACCGTTCGCGCAGGTTCTTGTTCGGGATGATGATATTGGAATTCGAGAGTCCTGCCAGGTTGAAGGTCTTGCTGGCCGCGGTGCAGACGACCGCGTTTTGGGCGAGGTCCTCGGCGAGTGTACCGAATGAGACGAAGGGCGTGAACGTCAGGTCGCCGTGGATCTCGTCGGAGACGACCAGCACGTTGTTGGCGCGGCAGGTCTCGGCGAGGCGCGTCAGCTCGCCGCGGCTCCAGACGCGGCCGATGGGGTTGTGCGGGCTGGACAGGATGAGCATCTTCGTCTGCGGGTCGCGGGCTTTCGCGGCAAGATCGTCGAAGTCCATGCAGTAATGGCCGTCTTCGTAGCGGAGCGGATTTTCCATGACCTGAATGTCGTTGTAATCCAGTATCATGCGGAACGGATAATATACGGGCGGCTGGATGATGGCTTTTTCGCCCGCGCCGACGAAGGTGCGCGCCAGCATCGCCAGCGCGGGGACAACGCCAGGAGTGGTGACGATCCATTCGGGTTGCATCTCCCAGCCGTGGCGCGTTTTCATCCAGTTTGCCACCGCGCGGCCGTAGGTCACGGACAGATCGGTGTAACCGTAAATGCCGTGTCGGACGCGTTCGGCAAGCGCGTCCATCACAGCGGGCGGCGACGGAAAGTCCATATCCGCCACCCACATCGGGATGGCGGCTTGCGGCCCAAAGAAGCGGTCGGTGCGGATGTGGATGTGCGCGTCCTCTTCGGACGGGATGGTTTCCCATTTGACGGCATCTGTGCCAGCGCGGTCGGTGATTTTATCGAAGTTGTATTTCATGCGCCAATTATACAACCCCGCCGCGCGTTTCTTGCCAGCCTTCCTGAATCCGTCTATACTCGGTGTATTGGAGTATCCATGTCCGAAATTGAACTTGTCCCACTTGCGCCTGCTATCGAAAAAGTTCATTCCCCTCGGCTGCGTGGGTTTGCACTACGTTGGAAAAGGGTGAAATAGTGTTTGGAATTTTGCCTATCTTGTACGGACTTGCCTCCGCGCTGACGTGGGGCGCGGCGGACTTTCTGGTGGACGAGCAAATCTCAAGGCATTTTATCGTTCAAAAGAATTTAGATATCGCTTAATCTCGCTAGACACAAGAATAGGGCGCGCTACCAAAGAGCCGTTAAAAAGCGCATGGCTTGCTCGAATTCCGTATCCGCCAAATGGCTTGTTGCCATTTTCGACATCAAAAAATGTTTGATTATAAGAGGCGATAATTTTGTTATGCTTAAGAAATTTCACAATGTCTTTGCCACCAAAAACACTTGCCCCCATCTTGAAATCTTCTTGGAATGGTAACGAATAAAATTGTATTATGTCATTCAGACTCTTATATTTATAAACACGAAAAACGGGGGAGTAAAATTCAAAATACTCATAATTCAACAGGTCATTTTCTAATAAAATTGTTGGGGGGATAATTCTTTTTTCAAAATCAATATCACCGCCGAATATAACCCTTTGTCTCCTATTTGTTAGAAAATCATTCACATCTAAAACCACCTGTTCTTTGAGAATGGGGGAATAGTCCGCTTCTTCATCAATATGCGGTCCAAACTTCAAATTTTGAAGATATGTTGTCAATAAACGTATAAATTTTTCCGCGATTGATTCGTGAATAAGAAAAATATCGGGACAAATACAATCCTGTCCAGAAGCATATAATCTATCTCTTATCGCTCCTTTTACGGCGCGTTCAATGTCTGCGTCATCGTGAACGATAAATGAAACCAGCCCATCGCCGCCATAAACCAGCATTTGGTTTTTTTGGATTGTGTCAGCAACCTCTGGTAAGTTGGAGTATTTCCCAGTGAAAGCAACTACGTTACAACTATTCACAAACTCGTGAAGGAATTCGCGGCGGGACCATTGTTTCAAAAAAATATTATTAAAAAATGGTCGCAATAATGAATCGATCTTTATCGCCGCTCCACTACTGAGGTGTGAAGGCCTGATAAACACTTTTTGGGTAAGCAGAGAGGGAATCAGCGCATACAGGATGTAAGAATATAAGACATTATTGTATGGTAGATATGCAGCATATTGATTGATTGATGGTAATTCGACAGGAATTTTCTCCTGGTTTACTGACAATAGTGTACGTTCTGATCGCCTATATTCTTCGACAGCGGTCTTGTAGTTTTCTGTCTCTAAAAGTATTTGAAGCAATTCAGATCGAAGATCATGAAAAGCGTTGATGAAATCCGTATTGAATTCTTTGTACATATTTACTTTTTGGGATTTATTTACCGCGTTTTGCTTGACTATCGCCTGGAGTAATAATACGTCTAACCATCAGAATCCCAAGCGACGACCAAATGGATAAAAAGGTTAGCAAAACCTCCCAGCTTACTACTCCGAGTTGGGGCAAGGCTATCTCGGTTATCTTTGCACTTTGGATTTGTACAAATCCAAAAGCTATTGAAAAAAATACTCCTATCAGTGCCCAGAAAATCGAAAATGTTACAATTTGCCATCTTCTCAGTCTTTGCAAAATCTTCGCATTCTGTGTTTCCATTTCGACTCTCATAGATTTTTCTTGAGCCAACTTAAATTGTGTCTCCAGTCGCTTGGCTCGTTCTACAGTTGTACGAGCTGGCATTTGCCACAATACATAGTCATAAATATCAATAACCGAAATATCTCTCAGAGATCCAGGAGATAGCCAATGATTAAAAATCTCTATAAGCACCAAGCTAAAGAAGATCGTGTGGTTGGTGCTGTGAAGAATGCTGCCATCCGAAAAGCGTTGCTTAGAGTCGCAAAGCCATCGTATGGTTTTGAATACTATGTGCGGCTCTGGTTCAACGTCTTCCACTGTCGAATATCCGCGCAGGTATGCCATCAAAGCCAACGATGTAACATCAGGGAGTCCCCATTTTCCGTCTGTATGTTCTGTTTCAAGGTATCTAATGCTCTGTCGCAATATGTCATTGATTCCAGGAATAAAATTTGTATCCCCTTTATGCTTAAAGAAATAGCTAGTTAGTCCTAAGATGGCCTCGCTCGTGTTCCAGATGTCGGATTGAAAATCAATGGACTGTTTCTTTTTGATCTCAGGTTTTAAATCTTGGATAGTGGTGGTGTTTTCAGACTCTGATGTCTTGTTGTCTATTTTTGAAATACTTGCCTCTGGCGACAATTGTTTAATTAAAAGTTTGGCAACAAAGTCGTCAATATCAGTGGGCACTTCAAGACCATGATTTCTCAAAAAAACATTAATATCAATTTCCTGGCGGTAATCCTCCCATTGTAAAACTACTCGAAGTGTCTGTGATAAATCTGCCAAACCCAAGGAGTACCTTTCGGTTTCCCATCCCTGCACTTCCTTGAAAATCCAAATTAGGCTTTTGTCAATCAAAGTGGACGCGCGCGAAGCGTTGGCATCCTCGGGATAAGTTTTTATGAATTCAATCAAAGCACGAGTAACGACAGCGGTATCGTATAGACCACCATCCCAGTTTGCTGTATCCCGGTCTTCGCGTACTCTGTCTAACAAAAAATCTACCGAATCCGAAATACGTTTAATGTAATCTCCCTTAAAACCTATATTACTCTCTATAATATTTTTGGCTCGCAACAAACATAGAATCACATAGGCTGTTTCCCATAGATTTCCCAATTTGGCTGGAAGGACCGTCGTCGAGGTTTTATCATAGGAGTCCGACAACCAGTCAATGGAAGGAATTAAATAGTGTCTAATCAACTCGTCCCTTAGTTGGTTAGTGGGGGAAAATGGCAAATGTAATTCTTTCATATCGAGGCAATCCTTTCATTAGCAATCTTCAACTGAATTGAAAACCTTCACTATAAGCAATACCTTCGCCAATTATGGGCTGGCGGAGGGCTGAAAAACCGGGTGAATAGCGCCCAAACGGGCAATTTATTATATAAGCGTATTTTATCCTATTTTATTGAATATTCTCTTCCAGCAAATTTATAGCCGGGAAAAACATTTTTGAAAGTTGTATTTGGCTCATTGGTTTTACGGGGGTATAATCCTCTAGAATAATAGATTTGTCGGAGTAAAAATATGATTCATAATTCTTTAGCTACCGCAGATGCAAAAGCCAGTTCAATCAAAGCGTTTGGCGCTATTGTCAAAGTCGATAGCGCCGTATTTATGTCAATCGTGGGTAAAGTGAATGACCCATTAGTTATAAGAGCCCAAGAGAAGATCTTTACAAGGGTAGTTAATAAATATCTGACAACCTACAAAGGATTAATTTTTTATACGGAGACTAGGGAGAATCTCTCATTACCAGCGGCAGCGGAAATAATGAAAGCAGAGAGGATTTTGATACCAACTTCCTAAATTGATTTAGAACATTAGGCGATGGGACAGATCTTCCAAAAGTCGTTATGCGGTCGCTGTATACCCCGAGCTAGGCACTTGCAGTGTGACATATCTTTGACAGATCACGGAGGCATGTTATGGGCCAATATGATACGGTTGCAATTCGCAGGCCACGCATGGATGACCGACGGGTGTTGGATATCGAAGTTGGCATCGCCGGCTATATGGCCATCTTTGTTGCTCATAAACTCAATCTCTTCTCTCACCTCGGCCAGACACCGCACACGCTAGTAGAAGTCTGTCAGGCACTCAACATCGCCCGACGTCCAGCCGAAGCGCTTTTGAACATAAGAGACGTTATCACACTTTAGTTTGCAAGATAGAAAAAGAGGGGTATCCTTCCAAAACTGTACCATCAGACTAAGGAAGGCACCCCTCCATGAACTATTATGCCAGATATTCCCAGAAAGGGAAACCGTTTGTTGCGTTGACAGGCCTCACACATAAAGAATTCAAGGCGCTACTGCCTGCCTTTCACAGCCGCTTTCTGAAGCGGATCAAACGTTACACACTGAAAGGGAAAAAGCGTGGTGGTGGGCAGCGTCGCCGTCGGTATGTAGAGTATGGCAACAGTCCACTGCCGACCATCGAAGACAAACTGATGTTTATCCTGGTATATCTGCGCAAAGGTACCACGCAGGATATTTTTGGAGCTGTTTTTAATATGTCTCAACCGGTGGCAAGCAAATGGATCCATATTCTGCATCCGTGTTTGAACCAAGCCCTGGCTGACTTGGGCGAGAGACCAGTCCGAAGAGCTATCGAATTGCAATTGTCATCTAAAAAAGGGCAAGTTTTCTTCCAAGATGGCACAGAAAGGCCCATTCAAAGGCCCAAAGACCCGAAATTGCAGCGCCTTTTCTACAGCGGCAAGAAGAAAAAACATTGCATCAAGAACAATGTATTGGTCAACCCGCAGGCCAAGATACTCCTGCTCACCCCAACCTGCGAAGGCACACGGCACGACAAGAAAATCGCCGATGAAACCGGTTTGGTCCTGCCCCGCGGGAGCAGCCTATGTCAGGACCTCGGCTTTCAGGGTTTTGCTGTGCCGGGCGTGACCATGCTCCAACCCATGAAGAAGCCACGTGGCAAAGAACTCACGCCTGAGCAAAAAGAGAGTAACCGCCAGATTTCCAGCTTGCGCATCCGCGTCGAACATGCCATCGGAGGGGTCAAACGCTATCGGATTGTCAAAGATCAAGTGCGAGCCCGGAAAGATAATTTTCGAGATCGAGTCATGGAAACTTGCTGTGGTTTACACAATTTCCGTTTGAATTTCAGACCCTGGCATTACACGTCCGATTCAGTTAAAGTGTGATAACGTCTAAGCATTTCGTTGGGTCTCGTGCAAAAACAGGGTGGGTCTTACGCACTAACTCCATTGGCCGAAGATTATCTGCTCGAAACCAGCCCCACCTACTTTGGCGACGTGTTTGACTTAGATTTGGCAGATCCCTTTTCGTTCGAGAACCTCGAAAAGGTAGTGCTCACCAATACCCAACAAGTGTACGGTGGCGGCAATTGTGCTGATTTCACTTTGACCGAATCGATCTGCACCCCGATCTATATACCGCACTCGGTTGAAAATTGCGCTTTTTTAGACGGCAGAAAGCGCAGTTTTCAACCGTGGGTATTATAAAAGTCATCGCCCCTGCCTGAAAGGCAGGGGCGACGGAGTCTGAGCAGTCAGACCGTGGCCTTCACGCTTACACGGAAATTTCCTGCTGGATTAATTCCGCTTCAGGGGGCTTGGGGACGAAGCGTTCGCGTTTCCCCAGCTTCAAATGTAACGCCCAATATCCGAGCGCGGACAGCGCGCACAAAATCCCGCCGATGTACCATAACAGGTTCGGGTTGAAGTTGTCGAGAATGTAACCAGCCGCGCCCGGGCCGATGGTTTGGGGAAAAGCCCACGAAAGCCCGAAGACTGCCATGTAGCGGCCGCGCATTTCTTCGGGCGCGAAGTTGGCGGCCAGTCCCTGGCTGACGGGTACAACGATCATCTCGCCAATCGTGATGACCACGATGGCGCTCACGAAAAGCGGATAGGCCGAGACGAGGCCAAACATGGTGAAACCAACCATGTAGAAGAGCGTGCCGAAGGCCATCATGCGGAAGGGCGCGCGTCCGCGCAGCCAGCGGCTGACACCGAATTGGAATAACACCACCGTGATGGCGCTGGAGGTCATCAGGAGGCCATAGCGCTGCGGATCAATATTGTGGACATCGCGCAGGAAGACCGAGAGCGATCCATAGGCCTGCTGGTAGACGAGCAACATCATCACACTGGCGACGATGAAAGCCATGAACGCGAAATCACGCAGGGCGACGCGATATCCGAGCACGGTCTGCCAGATGGACTCGGATTCCCCGGTATGCGCTTCGGCCTTGACCTGGGGTTTGGTCTCCGGCAACAGGCGGAAGACGATCACTGCGACGACGCAGCTGAGGATCGAGTCGATCACGAAGAGATAGAAGAAATCGTACTTTGCCACGAAGCCGCCGATGCTCGGACCGATGATCCAGGCGAAGTTGCCCACCACGCCAGGATGCCGAAGCCTTCCTGGCGTTTCTCCTCGGGCAGGATGTCGGCGATCATGGCGTTGTGGGCGGGATTGGAAAGGCTTCCGATCAAGCCGACGACTACAGCCAGCGGGTACATGACGCGGATATCGGTCACCAGGCCGAATGACAATGTGCTCAGCGCGCTGAATACCAGGCCGAAAAGGATGAGTTGCTTGCGTCCGAAGCGGTCTGTCAACGCGCCGCCAACTATGCCGCCGAACATGCCGAACAGCGAGAACATGCCGAGCGCGATACCCGCCTCGGTCATACCGACGTTGAACTTCTGTGTGATGTACAGGGCGAAGAACGGGAAGAGCAGGGTCCCCCGATACCGTCAATGAAGCTGACGCTAACCACGATCCAGAATAGGCGCGGATAGTCGGCGTAGATTTTTTGGAGTTTGGTGAACATGGCGCTATTGTACCTTTGTAGGACAAATTGCTAATTTGTCCAGCGGATCAAATTGGCAGTTTGATCTACGTGTTTAATGCTGTCCCAGCGTTCCCAATATCCTTACCCGCCGCTCCAGGGACCGGAAGGAGGCGACGCCCACCCACAGCATCACAAACATGAAGACAACCAGCAGAACCATCTCCCAGTTGAGCGGCAGGATCGGGGTTGTTCCGATCAAATGCGCGCGGACCGAGTCCAGGCCGTAGGTGAGGGGCAGGGCAAGAGCCACCGGTAAAAGGAAACGCGGCAGGGCGTTGACGGGGAAGTTCGAGCCGGAGAAAATCTGTACCAGGAAACTGCTCATATCCACCAGGCTGTTGGCTTCGCGGATCAGCATGACCACCGCTGCGAAGGCAAAGCCGAAACCGTACAAGCCGATCATCATGGGCAGGATGGGAACGAAGGCTTTCAGCACATCGCCCGTTGGGTGGAATCCGAAGACCAGCCCGCCGAAAAACAACATGCCCGCCGAGGTGATGGCCGTCACGATGAGATTCGTCACCGAATGCCCGACCAGGATCAGCAGGCGCGGAATGGGCGTCAGCCAGTTTGATTCCATCACACCCGAGTCCATATCGTTTTTGAGAGCGAAGCCCATGCCCCAGAACACGGCGTTGATGAAATTTTCCAATACGGTGCCGAGCAGGATGAAGGACATGAAATCGGTCGTGCCGCTGTATTGCGCGAAGCCAAGCGCCTTTCCGTTGGTGCTGAAAGTCAATCCCATGAAATAGACCGGTGCTATCCAAATCAGCGGATGAAATACCGACGAGACCGCGTTGAGCGGATAGCGCCAGTATTGCTTCCAGTCCTTGCGGATGAGCGCGTAGAGTGCGCGGGCGTGAGAAGCGAGAGTGGGTTGGGAGAGGTTTTGCATTTTAGTATTGTCCGATCGCGCCAGTCTGGCGGGCACGGCGTTCCATCCGGTTGAAGAGTGCGAAGCCGGCAGCCAACCAGAACGCGCCGAAGAGCAGGATCAATTCCAAGTCATGGGCGATGCCGCCGAAACCTTCGGTCGAGAGCGCCGCACTGCGCATGGCGTGGATGATGTAGGTCTGCGGCAGCCATTTCGACACGGCCTGCATCCATTCCGGCAGGATCGCCAGCGGATAGGTGATTCCGCAAAACAGCATCACGATGCCGCGCACCAGAAAGACGAAGGCGTTGGACTCTTTGGCAGTGATGACCACACTCGCAAATGCAAAGCCCAGTCCATACACGGCGGGGATCGAAGCAAGGATGACCAGCAAAACCAGTCCCAGACTTCCGCTGAAATGCACGCCGAAGATCAGGGCATATTCCAGGCCGGAGATGAAAAGCATTGTCAGCATGGAAACCAGTTGCGGCACACTGCTTCCGAGCAGGTACGCGAAGCGCCACGTCGGCGAGAGCCAGTTCGATTCCAGGGTGCCGCGCAGTTGTTCGTTTCGCAAAGCGTAACCCACGTTCCACAGCACCATGTTTTGCCACATCCAGATCATCGTGCCCACCGCCAGGTAACCGACGTACTCGGTCAGGCCGGTCGTGGCCTGGAACTGCGCCAGCCCACTGCCATCCACGCCGGAGAGGGCGCGCGCCGTCAGGATGTAACCCATCGGGAAGATGATCGGCCAGACGAACAGCGACACGATCCACGAGGGGTAGCGCAGGAAGATCGTCCACTCGCGGCGGATGACGGCCCCGAGGGCGCGCAATCCGTTCCACGGGGTGGAACGTCCCAGGGAGGAAGAAACGATCATTTCGGACCTCATGCCTGCCTCCGTTTAATCGCGCAATGCCTTGCCCGTCAGGTGGATGAAGACATCCTCCAGCGAGGGCTTGACAATGTTCAGGTTGACCAGGCGCGTTCCGTTGCCGCTGATGTGTTCCACGATGCGCGGCAGGGCCGAGCGGCTGTTTTGGGATTGCATGTTTACCTCCCACAGATCGGCCTCGCCTTGCTGATGGGCGGTGAGGGCTTCGATGCCGGTGATATTTTTCAGTTTGTCGGCCAGGTCGTCGTGCCAACCCGTCAGTTCCAGGCGGATCACTTCCTTTTGCCCGATGCGCTGTTTGAGGTTCTCGGAGCTGTCCAGCGCGATAACCTTGCCCTGGTCAATGATGCCGATGCGGTCGGAGAGCAGGTCGGCTTCCTCCATGTAGTGAGTCGTCAGCAGGATGGTGTGGCCTTCCTGTTTCAGTTCGGCGATCAACTCCCTTAAACGGCGGGCCGCTTGAGGGTCCAGGCCGAGCGTGGGTTCGTCCAAAAGCAAAATGGGTGGACGGGCCAGCAGGGCTTTGGCGATGGCAATCCGCTGGCGCATCCCGGTCGAATATTTTTCCACCAGTTCGCCGGCGCGGTCTTTGATCTCCATGCGCTCGATCAACTCGTTGATGCGTTTCTTTGCGACGGCGGGCGGGATGTGATACAGGGCGGCGAAATACTCAAGGTTCTCGCGGCCGCTTAATTTCCAGTAAATACTGCGCTCGCCCGCCAGGAGCGTGCCGAGGTTGCGGCGGACTTCGTTGGCCTGTTTGACCACGTCGAAGCCGTTGACGCGCGCCGTGCCGCTGGTGGGTTCGAGCAACGTACACAACATGCGGATGGTGGTGGACTTGCCCGCGCCGTTGGGACCGAGCAGGCCGAAGATTTCGCCGCGATGGATTTCCAAATCCACGCCATTGACGGCGGTGAACATGATTTTGGGTTCCTTTTTGCCAAAGGGCCAAAATCCGCGCCGCTTGGCGGGGGCGGATTCGCCCTCGGCTTTTTTGTCTCCGCCCGCGCTGGTGCGGGCGGGGAACTTCTTGACCAGTTGGTGAGCTTCTATGGCGAGATCAGACATGGTGGCTCCTTTAATGCGTATATCAAGGAAGTGAATGTGCTTATTGATATTCTTGAAGTTTTATTGGCGTTGTGTTGTAGATATTTCTGAAAACTCTGGAAAACTTTTTTTGGCCGTTTTTCGCCCCCATATACAGGGGCTTTACGAAACTCACCCGTACATACGGGGGGTGTAAATGGTTGTTCTAGACTTTTCCAGAGTTTTCAGAGATATTACAACTTAAGTTTTATTATGTCAATACTGAATTTGAATATTTCAAGAAAAATCCGGCTGGGAAGCGGGATTTTTCAAAGGTGAGTTGGGGAATCCGAAAGTTCTACTTTCGGAAGTCGTAGAGCCAATCTTGTTGCCCGTCCACCAGGCTTAGTTTCATGCGCCTGGTGATGGTGTCGGGATCGAGCTTGTAGTGTTCGGCGAAATATTTCAGGTTGTCCAACCCGCTGAGACGGCTGTACAGTCCCTTGTTGCCGCCGAAGGTGAACCCGATGCGCGGACGGATCTGGCTCGTGTCCTTGAGGATGTCCAGCCCGAAGATGCTGGCCGTTCCGCTGGTGGGGAGCAGGAGCGTGGACTATACCCCGGGCAGGGACAGGGACAAAAAATCGGCTTATCGGAATAGAAAAATCCCCCGCTCCAAATGGAACGAGGGACTCTGTGATGCGATGTTGTTTTGGCGCTAGGCGCGTTCGACGCGCGGCTTGGCGACATTGACCTTGAGCGCGTTGTCGGCCAGGGAATAGGCGTTGAACATGCTGATCGCCTTATCCGCTTCCGCCTGGGTGGGCATGGACACAAACGCAAAGCCCTTCGAGAGGCCGGTGCCCTTGTCCTTGACGAGATCCACCGAAGAGACGGTTCCGGCTTGCGCGAACAGGGTGTTGATTTCTTCCTGTGTGGTCGTCTTGGCCAGGTTTCCAACGTAAATTCGAATATCCATTTTATTACATCCTTCTCCGGCACGGCCGGAAATAAAATGACCGCCAGCCCTTTAACAGGGTCGGCGGCCAAGGTGATCCAGTTATTACTTGCCCAGTGTAACACAGTATCCCACCCACTGACAAGGCAATTTCAAAAATCGTATCCTCTAAAAAAGTTGTGGCAGTGGAGACTTCCGAAGTCTCCGAGACTTCGGAAGTCTGATCTTGCCCCGAAATATTGAGAAGATACCAAAAATCTCGGAGTTCTGCAATCCCCTTATTTTTACCGCGGCCCCACAATTTTTGTAAACCTGGGGTCATCTCGTACCCATTGCAGGTCAGGGTCATCCCATGCCCAGGCTGGATTAAACCCCTCTGCTTGTGCCGCTCGTTGCAGATGTTCAAAAGCCAAATCGAAATTGTCACAAATGCTTTCCAGGCATGCACGGTTGTACCAGTCATCTTCTGGCATGAACTGACGAGCCTTTTCTGTATGATCGTTTGAAATGTCTTTTCCCAATTGTTTGTTGACGGAAGCCATCGCAAGATAGGGATTGAAATCTTCGGGATTGATTTCTAATACTTTTTCCAACAAAGGCATTGCATCTTCGATCCGATTAATCAAGCGCAACAAGATAACGAGATTATTGTAGGCGGCGGATTCCGACGGATCGAGTTCGATGGCTTTGCGATAGGCGGCTTCGGCTTCGTCGTAGCGTTTCAGGTCATCCAGTAAACTGCCCAAGTTGGAGTAGGCTTCTGGTAACGACGGATTGAGTTCGATGGCTTTGCGATAGGCGGCTTCGGCTTCTTCGTAGCGTTTCAGGTTTTCATCGCTGAGAAGATTACCCAAGTTGGAGTAGGCGGTGGCGTACAACGGATTGTCCCCTGAAGGGGATGCTTCGCAAAGTTCGATGGCTTTGCGATAAGCGGCTTCGGCTTCTTCGTAGCGTTTCAGGTTTTCATGCAGAAGTAAGCCCAAGTTGTAGTAGGCGGTGGCGTACGACGGATTGTCCCCTGAAGGGGATGCTTCGCAAAGTTCGATGGCTTTGCGATAGGCGGCTTCGGCTTCTTCGGTGCGTTTCAGGTTCTTCAACAAGATACCCAAGTTGTAGTAGGCGGTGGCGTACGACGGATTGAGTTCGATGGCTTTGCGATAAGCGGCTTCGGCTTCGTTGTAGCGTTTCAGGTTTGCATGTAGAAGTAAACCCAAGTTGGAGTAAGCTTCTGGTAACGACGGATCGAGTTCGATGGCATTACGATAGGCGCGTTCGGCCTCAGCGAAGTTCTTGTCTTGTTGGAAAACATAACCACGTTCAAACCATTCCTGTGCGGTGAGTTCTTCTTTTTCCACTTGCGGGGCTTCGCTGGCGGCAGTCTTTTGCGCTTCTGTAATTCCTTTTGCTTCGGTATTCAGGGAGAGGACGCTGCTTACTTCCACGTTCATATATCGTTCACGGAGTTTGTCCATTGCTTCGAAAAAGTATTCCGCATAAACTCGCAGGCCGTTATAGTTTTTGAGCGCGGCAAGTTTTCCTGTTAAAGCTTGTGTCACCAATGGGCTACCAAAATCAAAACTCTCCAACATCAATGGCACGATATTGCGCTTTTCATCCATCGCGGTTTCGATTTCGCGGCGAAGCCAGTCGTTGGGTTCTTTTAATCGTTCCAACGCGGAAGGAGTAAGAACGACGAGAAAATGCGCACGCGCCTTGATATTCTCGAGGATGACTTTTTCGAAATTCCCGCTATCAATACTTTGGTAG
>Ga0210054_1001655_pt1 | contig 18221 bp, 17 predicted proteins | sample CryGeymeta201516_FD_185470 | JGI IMG/M metagenome (GOLD analysis project Ga0210054, IMG submission 185470) | Groundwater microbial communities from Crystal Geyser aquifers in Utah, USA - Crystal Geyser metaG 2015-16 (SPAdes) (version 2) | ecosystem: Environmental > Aquatic > Deep subsurface >... | reverse complement strand
ACGCCAGCTTGGTGGTGCAGCTGGTGATGCTGCTGCTGATCGGCGTCTCGATCGCCAGTTGGGCAGCCATTTTCCGCAAGCTGTTTTCGCTGGGCAAGGTGAAAAATCTCAACGACAGTTTCGAGCGCGAGTTCTGGTCTGGCAGCAGCTTGAACGACTTGTATGCCGCAGCAGCCAAAAATGCCCGCGCGGGCGGCCCGATGGAGCGCATTTTTGCCAGCGGCATGCGCGAATACCAGAAACTGCGCGAGCGCCGCATCACCGACGCCGGCACGCTCATGGACGGCGCGCGCCGCGCCATGCGTGCGAGCTTTCAGCGTGAGATGGACGTGGTCGAAACGCACCTGAGTTTTCTGGCCTCGGTCGGCTCGGTGTCGCCTTATGTCGGCCTGTTTGGCACCGTGTGGGGCATCATGCACGCCTTTACTGGCCTGGCCGCGCTGACGCAGGTGACGCTGGCCACCGTGGCACCGGGCATTGCCGAGGCGCTGGTAGCGACCGCCATTGGCCTGTTTGCGGCCATTCCGGCGGTGGTGGCCTACAACCGTTTTGCGCGCGACATTGACCGCATCGCCATCCGGCTGGAGACCTTCATGGAAGAGTTTTCCAACATCCTGCAGCGCAATGTCGGCGCACAGTCGGCCTCGGGCCACTGAATCACAGGGAACAGACCATGCCAGCAGTTGCACATCGGGGGCGCGGACGGCGCACCATCAATGAGATCAATATGGTGCCGTTCATCGACGTGATGCTGGTGCTGTTGATCATCTTCATGGTCACCGCGCCGCTGATCGCGCCGAGTGTGATCGACCTGCCCAGCGTGGGCAAGGCGGCCAAGCAGCCCGACCAGGTGGTGCAGATCATCATCGGCAAGGACGAGGTGCTGTCGCTCAAGCTCAAGGACAAGACCAGCGCGATCACCCTGAAAGAAGTCGCCCGTACCGTGAAGCAGGCGCAGGCGGGCGCCGAGAACCCTGCCGTGGTGATCAGCGCCGACAAGAGCGTCAAGTATGAAACCGTGGTCAAGGTGATGGACACGCTGCAGCGCGCGGGGGTGGCGCGCGTGGGCCTGTCGGTGCAATTGGCCAACTGAGTCCCTGAAACACTGCCGCCATGAACGCCGCCGCAGAACGCCTTGAATTTGCGCCACCGACGACGCCTGGCTTGCTGCGCGCGCTGCTGCTGGCGCTGTTGGCGCACGGCTTGCTTGTGGCCGCGTTGACCTGGGGCGTGCAGTGGAAGCGCGATGCGCAACAGCTCAGCGCCGAAGCCGAGCTGTGGGCCGCCCTACCGCAAGAGGCAGCCCCACCCGAACCACTGCCGCCACCGCCACCAGCACCCGAGCCCGTCCGGCAGCCCCCTGCGCCGCCACCCGTAGTCGAGCCGCCCAAGGTGGACATCGCGCTAGAGCGCGAAAAGCAACGTCTGCAAAAACAGAAACAGCTCGAGCGGGAGAAACAACAAGAAAAACTCCAGCAGGAAAAACTGCGTCAAGAGCAGTTGAAGGCCGAGAAACTCAAGCAGGCGCAGGCCGACAAAGCAAAACTGGCGCAAGAGAAGAAAAAAGCCGAGCAAGAGACCAAACGGCTGGAGGCGCAGCGCCTGCAAAACCTGCAGCGCATGGCCGGCATGGCTGGCGCCACCGGGGGCGCCAACGCCAGCGGCATCGCGCTCAAGTCGGCTGGGCCCTCAGCCAGCTACGCCGGCCGTATCCGCGCACGCATCAAGCCCAATATCGTTTTCACCGAAGAACTCCAGGGCAATCCGACGGCCGAAGTCGAGGTGCGCACCGCGCCCGACGGCACCATCGTTGGCCGCAAGGTGACCCAGTCCAGCGGCGTCAAGGAATGGGACGAAGCGGTACTCAAAGCCATCGACAAAACCCAGGTCTTGCCGCGCGACATCGACGGCAGCATGCCGTCTGCGCTGCTATTGGTGTTCCGTCCGAAAGATTGACAGCCGTCTTAGCTACAAAATAAATAGCTCTTTGCGCTTTATTTACAAGGGCTAGAGGCCAATTTAATCATAAACAATTTCAGCCACCCCCGGCGCTGCTTGCGCCCACCAGCTGGCCAGCGCGGCGTTGCTGGGGAAGAACTTGTGCGGCTCGCCCAGTTGTAGTTCGGCACTGGCGGCGCCCTCTTCAGCCCGACAGGTGAGCGCCAGACGCACTCCCAGCCCGTGCCACAGGTCGCCCTGCTCGGTGGCCTCGCGCTGCGCCGGGTAGTCCTTGAACAAACGGGCCAAGTCCAACGGTCGCCCCACCGGTAACGAAGGCAGCGTCAGCCGCAAAAATTTGCCAAAGCGGCAGCGCGCCCGCTCCAGGCTCCATATCTGCTGAACCGTCAGCTGCATACCACCTGAAAAACGATCAGGCTGCTGCTTGCCCATAACGATGACGAGTTCGTCGTCCTGAAACAGCGCCTTGTTGGCGTTGAACAGCGCCTCGTCGGCACGGGCGTCGATCACCCCGGATTTGTCGTCGAGCTTGAACAGCGCAATCTTGCCGCGCTGACCGTTGATCAAGCGAAAGTCGGTGACGATGCCCGCCACCAGTTGCGGCTCGCGGGTGTCAATCAGGTCGGCAATGGGCCGCTTGGCAAAGCGGCGCACCTCTTGCGCCACCTCGTCAAACAGGTGGCCGGTCAGATAAAAACCCAGCGCGGTTTTTTCAAACGTCAAGCGCTCTTTCACGCCCCAGGGCGTGGCCTGCACCAGCTCGGGCTCTTGCGTGCTGGAGCCAATCGCGTCGTCGTCCATGTCAAACAGGCTGCACTGGTTGGCGTTGGCCACCATGGCGGCGCCAAACTCAAAAGCCAGGTCCAGGCTGGCGAGCAAGCTGGCACGATTGAGGTGTATCGCATCAAACGCACCGGCCTTGATCAGCGCTTCAACCGTGCGTTTGTTGATGCGGCTGCGATCGACCCGGGCGCAGAAATCGAACAGGCTTTTGAATGGCCCCTTGACCTCACCGCGCGGGCCCACGCCGCGCCCTTCGCGCGCCGCCACCACCGCCTCGATCGCACTCTGGCCACTGCCCTTGACGGCGCTCAAACCATAGCAGATCACCTTGTCTGACAGCGGTGTGAAACGGCTTTGCCCGCGGTTAACGTCGGGCGACTCAAACGACAACCCCATCTTGATCGCGTCGTCGAGCAACACCTTGAGCTTGTCGGTGTCGTCCATTTCCACCGTCATGTTGGCGCAGAAAAACTCGGCCGTGTAGTGCACCTTGAGCCAGGCGGTGTGGTAGGCCAGCAGCGAGTAGGCGGCGGCGTGCGACTTGTTGAAGCCGTAGCCGGCGAACTTTTCCATCAAGTCAAACACCTCGTCGGCCTTGCTCTCGGAAATGGCGTTCCTGGCGGCGCCGTCGCGAAAGATCTGGCGGTGCTTGGCCATCTCGGCGGCGTCTTTCTTGCCCATGGCGCGGCGCAGCATGTCGGCGCCACCGAGTGAATAGCCACCCAGAATCTGCGCGGTCTGCATCACCTGCTCCTGGTAGACCATGATGCCGTAGGTTTCCGACAGCATGTCGGCCACCAGCGGGTGCGGGTACTCCACCACCTCGCGGCCGTGCTTGCGCGCGACAAAGCTGGGGATCAGGTCCATCGGGCCCGGGCGGTACAAGGCGTTGAGGGCAATCAGGTCTTCCAGCCGCGTCGGCTTGGCGTCGCGCAACATGCCCTGCATGCCGCGCGATTCAAACTGGAACACCGCCTCGGTCTTGCCTTCCTGGAACAGCTTATAGACGGCCTTGTCGTCGAGCGGCAAATCCTCAAAAGCGAAATTTTCCTGGCCCGGATGGCGCGCCATGATCAGCTCGCGGGCAATTTCCAGAATGGTCAGCGTGGCCAGACCCAAAAAGTCAAACTTGACCAGTCCCACGGATTCGACGTCGTATTTGTCGTATTGGCTGACCGCCGAATCGCTGCCGGGCTGCTGGTACAACGGACAAAAGTCGGTAAGCTTGCCCGGGGCGATCAGCACGCCGCCGGCGTGCATGCCGATGTTGCGCGTCATGCCCTCCAACTTGCGCGCCAGCTCCAGCAGCGTGTGCACATCTTCTTCTTTGGCCTCGCGCTCGGCCAGCAGCGGCTCGGCCTCGACCGCGTAGACCGTCTTGTCGTCGGGCTTTTTGTCGGTTGGCGGCAATTGCAGCGTCACCGACACGCCAGGCTTGTTGGGGATGAGCTTGCTGATGCCGTCGCAAAAGGTGTAGCTCATGTCGAGCACGCGGCCGACGTCACGGATGGCCGCACGCGCGGCCATGGTGCCAAAGGTGGCGATCTGGCTGACCGCGTCCTTGCCGTATTTCTGCTTGACGTAATCGATCACCCGGTCGCGGTTGGTCTGGCAAAAGTCGATGTCAAAGTCAGGCATCGACACCCGCTCGGGGTTCAAAAAGCGCTCAAACAGCAGGTTGTAACGCAGCGGATCCAGGTCGGTGATTTTGAGCGCGTAGGCCACCAGCGAGCCCGCACCCGACCCACGCCCCGGCCCCACCGGGCAACCATTGTTTTTGGCCCAGTTGATGAAGTCACCCACAATCAAAAAGTAGCCCGGGAAATCCATTGTCAAGATGGTGCCGAGCTCGAACTCAAGCCGCTCAAGGTAGCGCGGCATTTCTTTGTCGCGCAGCACCGGGTCCGGGTACAGGCGCTGCATGCGCTCTTTGAGCCCCTCGTGCGCGGCGTAACGAAAGTAATCGTTGACCGACATCACCTGCCCGTTGACTTGCGGGATCGGGAAGTTGGGCAGTTGCGGCTTGCCCAGCACCAGAGTCAGGTTGCAGCGCTTGGCGATTTCAAGCGTGTTGGCAATGGCCGAGGGAATGTCAGCAAACAACGCGCACATCTGTGCCGCGCTCTTGAAATACTGCTCACGCGTGAAACGCCGCACCCGCCGCGGGTTGGCCAGAATCTCACCCTCGGCGATGCAGACACGCGCTTCATGGGCTTCAAAGTCGTCTGGCGTCGCAAACTGCACCGGGTGCGTCGCTACCACCGGCAACTGCAAGCGCTGCGCCAACTGCACGGCGGCTGCGACGTGTGGCTCGTCTTCGGCGCGGCCGGCGCGTTGCAGCTCAAGATAAAACCGGTGCGCAAACAGACCCGAGAGTTGCAGTGCCGTGGCCGCGGCGCGCGCTTCGTCGCCCTGCAGCAAGGCCTGGCCGACCGGCCCGGCCTGCGCACCAGACAAGCAAATCAAGCCACCCTGCAACTCGGTCAGCCACGCCAGACTGACACAGGCATGCGCCTTGCCGCCGTTTTGCGTCCAGGCGCGTGCCAGCAATTCAGACAGGTTCAGGTAGCCCTGATGATTCTGCACCAGCAACACGACGCGCGAGAGTTGCGCCGGGTCAGAGGCCAGGCCTTCAAGCCAGATTTCTGCGCCGATAATGGGCTTGACGCCGCGTTTGCGCCCTTCTTTGTAAAATTTGACCGCGCCAAACAGGTTGGCCAGGTCGGTGATGGCCAACGCCGGCTGTCCGTCTTGAGCGGCGGACTTGACGGTATCGTCAATGCGGTTGGTGCCGTCAATGACGGAAAATTCGGTGTGCAGGCGCAGGTGAACAAACATGGCTGCATTGTAGAAAGGCAACGGGGGCAGTATTTTGAAAATCCTGGTGGTTGACGATCACGCCTTGGTGCGCGAAGGCTTGTCACAAGTGCTGCAAGGCCTGAGCACGACAGAGATAACCGAGGTGCTGCAAGCGCCACATTGCGCACGCGCGTTTGAGTTGGCGCAGGCGCACCCCGATCTGGACCTGGTGCTGCTGGACTATCACCTGCCCGATATGGACGGCCTGGCCGCGCTGGCCATTCTGGGCCAGCGCCACCCCGAGCTTCCGGTCGTCATCCTGTCGGGCTCGGCCAATCCGGGCATCATGCAGCGGGCGCTGGAGCGCGGTGCAGCCGGATTCATCACCAAATCGGGCTTGAGTGACGATTTGCTGGGTGCTTTGCGGCGCGTGCTCGAGGGCGAAGTGGTGGTGCCGGAAGATTTCACAGCATCCTTGGGCCAGTCCACCCAGGGCACGGCCTTCCAGGCGCCGGTCTTTACGGCGCGCCAGGAAGAAGTGCTCAAATTGTTGCAGCAAGGGCGCAGCAACCGCGAGATTGGCGAGGCGCTCAATCTGGCCGAAGAGACCATCAAAAGCCATGTCGCCTTGATCTTGCGAACCCTCGGTGTGAAAACGCGCCTGCAGGCCGCCATGGAAGCCAGCCGCTGGGGCTACGGCAAGTCAGGGTTTCAGCAGCCCTGAGCGGCGGCACCTTACTCCACCAATAAACGACGCAGCAGGCTGCGCAGCTTGGCTGGGCGCACTGGTTTGTGCAACAGGCTGAGCTTGGCGGCTTGGGCCTGTCCGATCAGCGTCGTGTCGGTATCACCACTCATCAGGCAAGCTGGCACGTCCGCGTTGAGCGCGCTGCGCAACTGACGGATGGTGTCGATGCCGTTGGCGTCGCCGGGCAAGCGGTAATCGCTGACGATGACATCAGGGCGCACACCCTGTGCCACCTGCTGCAGCGCCGCCAACGTGCCATTGACGCCTACGACCTGCATGCCCCAACCCTGCAATACGCTTTGCAGGGCGGCCAGCGCCAAGGCGTCGTCTTCAACCACCAAGGCGCGGACACCCTGCAAGTCGGCAAGCGTGTTTTCTTCACCGCCAAACACCACCTCCGAAGCGCTCGGTTGGTCAATAACAGGCAGCGTCAGACTAACGCGGGTGCCGGCGCCAAGGCGCGAAGTCAACGTGACCGGATGCCCCAGCAGGTCAGCCGTACGCCGCACAATACTCAGTCCCAGCCCCAAGCCCTTGGTGCGATCACGTGCGGCATTGGCCACCTGAAAAAATTCGTTAAAGACCACCAACAGATGCTCTGGCGCAATACCTACGCCGGTATCCCACACCTGAATCTGTAGCAACCCGAGTGCGCGCTGCTGGCGCACTGCCACCAGTACACCCCCGTGCTCGGTGTAGCGAATGGCGTTGTTCACCAGGTTGAGCAAGATGCGGTAAACCAGCGTGGCGTCGCTCAAAACCCATGCACCCGTGGGACGAATACGCAAGGCCAAGCCTTTGTCACGGGCTGCGTCAGACAGATCCTGCGCCAACTGATCAAACAGGGCTGCCAGTGCAAACGGCCGCTTGTTGACTTGCACGGCGCCGGCCTCCAGCCGGGAGACATCGAGCAAGCCGTCGAGCAGGTTTTGCAGCGCCTGCACCGACGCCTGTACGTTGCCGATCAGCGCGTGCGTTTGCGCGCTGTGTTCCAGTTGCGCCAGGCGTGACACAAACAAACCCAGCGCGTGCGTTGGTTGTCGCAAGTCATGGCTGGCGGCAGCCAGAAAGCGCGATTTGGCCAGGTTGGCTTTTTCGGCCTCTTCCTTTTTGTCGCGCAGCTCCTGGGTGGCCAGCGCCACCTGCGCCTGCAGCTCATCGCGGGTGGCCCAGATCTGGTCAGACATGGCGTGGATGCTGACCTGCAAATCGTGCAGTGGGTCGGTTGGTGAAATTTGTGCGCGCTGCGCATGCACCTGCTGAAAATCAGCTTGGCCAATCTGGTGCACCAGGCTTGAGATTCTGGCGATCGGCAACAACACACCGCGACTGAGGACAAGCGCCAGCATCATGCCAAACAACAAGCTCAGGCCACCGATGACAGCGCCACCCAGCGCCAAATTGAGCTTTTGGTCATCCACCGTCTGACGCGAAAACGCCACCACAACCTGCCCCAATTGCCTGTTTGCCCGCACGGTAGGCTCCGCCGCGCCGTCAAACAAATCATCCAGCGCAATATCACTGGCCAACACCGGCTGGCTCACCCAATCCAGCCGACGCCTTGGCATATGGCCTTGTGCAGCAAGCAAGCTGGCGGTCAATGCTGGCGCGTCCAGTGGGTTGCCCGCGCTGGCCAGCACCAATCCCTGGCGGTCGATGATGCCCACCCAGCGCACGTCTGCCTCGTGCAAGGCGCTGGCAGCCAAACCCTGCAACTGCGTCCGGTTGCCGGCAAATAGCCCGTATTCGCTGGCCATGGCAATCTGTCGTGACACCAATCGATTGCGTTGCTCGTAGGCCGATTGCACATCGTCATAGCGCGCAAACAAGGCCCAGGAGGCCAGCAAGGTGCTGATCAGTGCAAGCGGCAACATAGCTGCCAAAAACATGCGTGCGCGAATATCCAAGGTCTTCATGGCAGACGCTCCAGCCGCCGCAGCGCTTGGCGCAACTCAACGCCATCGAGCGTCAAGCCCAGGGCACGCGTCACATTGGGATTGACATCCACCAAAAAGTCATCAGGCTCAATGGGTTGCTCTGGCAGGTGACCGCTGCGCAGAGCAGCCATCACGACCAACCCAGCCTGCTTGCCAACTTGTGTCGGACTTGAATACAGCGCCAGCGACGCACCGGCGCGCACATACGCAGTTGAAAACGCCATCATCGGTACACGCGCGCGAAAGCTGGACAACAAAATATTCTGAATACTGGTACTGTTGAACACCACTGGGTCGGCCAGCGCCAGAAACACATCACTGCCGTCAAGCACCTCGCGCAGTGCAGGGAAAAGCGCTTGGTCGCTGGCCACTTCAGCTGGCCGCACCAGCAAGGCAGCGCCTTGCGCCTGCGTGCGCAACTCGGGCAATTTAGCAACAGAATCCGGGCCCAGCAACACGCCTATTTGCTGCGCTTGCGGCAGTGCCAGGCGCACCAGGGCGATTTGCCGACGCAGCGATTGATCGAGATAGATCGCGCTCAGCTGATCCGAGGCCTTGCGACCGCTCGCCCGCAACAATTGCTCAAAACTGCGCCGCGGAATGAGTGTGCTCAACACCGGCGCGTTCACATCAACGGCCAGCAGCGACTGCGTCGCCCGAACGCCAAGACCCACAAAGATACGCGCTGGGCCCAAACGCCCGGCGTCGGCCCGGCGCGTCAGTTCATCCGGTGACAGGACATCAACCGCACCTGCTGACAGACCACTGCGCTGCAGGGCGTCGAGCAAGCTCCTGGTGGTTTCTGCGTAAGCTGGCGCAGATTCACTGCTGACCAACACCACCTGAGCCGACAGCGGCTGTGCTGACGCAGCCAGAGCCATGCCAAGCAAGCAACAAAGGATCAGGTGACGCAAGAGTCGACGCATCGGGGACAGCTTAGTCTTGCAGACGCAGGGTCACGAAGGCCTGCCGGGGAAAAGAAAAGTCTGTGCCGTAGTCCAACAGATCACCACCTGCGTTTTGCACGGTTAACGCGATTTCGCCGCGGTACTGCCCCCACCGCAAGGTCTTCGCCACGCGCCAATCAGTGCGTGACAGCGAGCCACGGTAACTGCTGGTGGACGGCAATGTGACTGAATCCAGGTAACGATGGTTGACGGCAAATTCCCAGCCGGCCGGAAGTTGCTGCCGCAACGAGACGGTATAGGCCGTTCGGGGAACAGCAGACAGCAGATCCAGGTCAAGCCCGGGCGCGGTAAGAACCATCTGGCTTCTCTCAAGGTTCAGTGCCAAACGACTGCCTAGCCAGGGTCTTGACTGCCACTGGGCCTCCAAGCCGCGTATGGATAAGCTCTCGCCATTGATGTAATCGCGTGGCTCGGACGGATAAAGCGAGGTGCCAGCGGGCAACGCGTATTTTTGGCTTTGTATGAAACCTCCGATGGCCTCGTCGAAGACGCGCACATCCAAGCGTGAATTGAACAACCCCACCTCGGCGAGGTAACCCAACTCACGGGTCAACACCGACTCGGGCTCTACTCGTCCACGCGCCAGCGTTGTGACCAGCAAAAGCTGATTGGCCACTGAATACCGAATGTCGCCCTGCTTCTCAAACACACTAGGTGGACGAAAAGCCTTGGCTACCCCGGCGCGTAATGTGTGCCCGGCTGTGGCCTGCCAGTTCAACATCATCCGTGGCGCAAAAGTCGATCCGCTGGCACTGCTGCGTTCAGCCATCCCCCCAGCGTTGAGCAGGACATCTTTAGCCAGACGCCATTCAACGTTGGTGAATAAGCGTGTGAAATCCGTCACGATCGCGCTACCGGTGTTGTACAGCGGCTGCGACGTCACCGACTCACGACGCCACTCGGCACCCCACACATAGCGAAGATCGGAGTCCAACCGATGGACACTTTCAAACTTCAATGAATCATTGCTGGCCACACCGCTGTAATCCAGCGCAACAGGAGCCAGCGCATACGGGGCAACGTCAACAAAGGATTCCTGCATATGGGCAAAACCAACAGCGTAGTCATGGCTGCTGCCAACCGATTTCTTCCAATCAAACTGAACAAAACTTGACCCATAAACCGTATCGCGTAGCGGTGCGTTGGCGTTGGTGGCAAAGCCTCGCCCAGCATCGATACCCAGCCAGCCAGCGCGCACCTCCAGCTGCGCGTCAGCCGCCACCGCCAACTCCGCCCTAAAGTTGGCGCGCTGCACCCGGTTATGGCCGTTGGACCCCGTCAAACCATCGTCACCGCGCTGGTCCACGCTCAAGCGCATAGGCGAGCCCATCACCTGCCAACCCAAGCTTAATTGAGCATCCTGAATACCGTTTTCGCCGTGGTTAACACCGGCTCGAATGCCAAGAGAATCCGCTGCACTACGCGTCACAATGTTGACAACACCCAACATGGCTCGCGCACCGTAGACCGCAGAGTTCGACCCTCGAAACACCTCAATACGCTCGATATCGTCAAGCGTGACCGACATCAAGCCGGGCGCCACACTACCAAACAAATAGGTCGAATAAACCGACCGTCCGTCTATCAATACCTGAATACGCGCCGAGTAAACGCTGAACGAGCCGTGGTAATTGGCCTGCGGCGCATCCGACTCAAACGAGGTACTGGTCTGGAAACCCGGTACCAGTCGCAAGACATCCACCACATCACGCGCACCCGATTGCCGGATGAACTCGCGGTCAATGATGGTCATCGCTCCCGGCGTTTCATCAAGCCGCTGTGGCAAGCGCGACACACTCAACACCACGGGCATGTCAGCCAGGTAGTCTCTTTCTGACACAGCTGTTACCTGCGCACCCACAGTCGGGCACAGCAAAACCAGGCAGAGCGCCACTGCGCTCGCCCGGTGGCCCGTGCTATCGCGACGGGTGGCGTTCAACGGAGATTTCATAGGGCATTTTTTAAGGTCGTTATAGCCCCGGATTTTGCCCTCAGTCGGCCTGGCCGACCCGGCGCACCAATCAGCCCTTGAACTGGGCGGCGATGGCGGCCACGCGCTGGCCAAACAAGCGCGCAGTTTCCAGGTCACCCGGCAGCATTTCGGCGGGCGAAGCGTCTGACGGCGTTTGCGCCATGGCGCCCGCTGACGAGCCCACGTAGTTGACGTCATTGCGCTGCGCCGCCTTGGCGTTGCTGGGCATCATGCCGGTACCCACCCAGATACCGCTGTGCTGCATCGCCAGCGTAAACAAGTAATGCAGCGTGCTGTGCTTGTCGCCGTTCATGGTGGCGCTGTTGGTAAAGCCAGCAAATATCTTGTCTTTCCAAACCTGGCTGTACCACGGCTTGCTCGACGCGTCGGCGAATTTCTTGAACTGCCAGCTCACGCAGCCCATGTAGGTGGGGCTGCCCATGATGATGGCATCAGCGGCGCCCAGAATGTCCCAACTGGCCTGCGAGACGTTGCCTTCAGCGTCGATCGGCACCAACTCAGCGCCTGCGCCCTCGGCAACCGATTGCGCCATGCGCAGCGTGTGACCGTAGCCCGAATGAAAAACAACCACAATCTTCACCATATGGAAACTCCTTGGAACGGTAAATCAAAAACCCGATGCTAGCGAGTTTGCCCGGCGGGAAAAAGCCCCGCCCGCAAACGGGTAAAGTCACACCATTTACAACTCGGAGACTACCTCATGCGCGCAACCCCTCGCCCCCCGCAACATATTGCCGTCGTGGGCGCTGGCATGGCCGGTATCACCTGCGCACGCACCTTGCAGCAGGCCGGTCACCAGGTAACCGTATTCGAAAAAAGCCGTGGCCTGGGCGGACGTATGGCCACGCGCGACAGCGCCTTCGGTTCGTTTGACCACGGTGCGCAATATTTCACCGTGCGTGACGCCCGTTTTTTGCTCGCCCTGCAAACCACACCGCAATTGTGCAAACGCTGGAGCGCCAACACGGTGCAAGTGCTGGATGAATTGGGGCGTGTAGCAGCTGCGGGGCTGCCGACGCACGAGGCACATTGGGTCGCTACACCCGGCATGAAGTCACTGGTGGCAGGCTGGGCCGAGCCGCTGGTGCAAGCCGGACGGGTCGAGCTGCAAACCAGGGTGGTGCGGGTCGAGCGCGACACCGTGCAAGCCGGCCAATGGCAGCTGCGTGCGCATGGCGCCGACGACAGCCAGCATGTTTTTTCTGGCTTTGACGCCGTGGTGCTTGCCATGCCCGCAGCGCAAGTGCAGACGCTGCTACAAACTTCAAAGCAAATGGTCACCTGGTCAAAACGAATCGATGCGGTGCAGGTGGCCCCTTGCTGGACGCTGATGCTGGCCTTTCCACAAGCGGTGCAGCCAGGGCTGACAACGCTGGGGCCACAGTGGAACGCCGCACGCAGCACGCACCACCGTATCGCCTGGCTAGCGCGCGAATCGAGCAAACCCGGCCGCAGCGCCATCGAACGCTGGACAGTGCAGGCCAGCGCAGCATGGTCACAAGAGCACTTGCACGACGACGCAGCGCGGGTCGAAGCAAAATTGATCAAGGCGTTTACCGAAGTGACGGGCATCCGCGCCGAACCCACCCATGTCGACAGCCAACGCTGGTTGTACGCCAAGACCATCACACCGCTGGGCAAGAGCCATCTGTGGGATGGCAAAAAAGGCTTGGGCGTATGCGGTGACTGGTGCCTGGGGCACCGCGTTGAAGACGCGTTTGCGTCGGGCCTGGAGCTGGCGCTGGCGGCGGCTTGAGCTTTCGGTGTGGGGGCGGTCAATTACATCGGGCGGTTTGCGCCCTCACCGACCGGCCCACTGCACGCGGGCTCACTGGCTACCGCGCTGGCCAGTTGGCTGGACGCTCGGGCGCACCAGGGCCAGTGGCTGGTTCGCATTGAAGATGTAGACACCACGCGCTGTCTGGCGGGCCTGGATCACATCATCTTGCAGCAGCTGGCGGCTTGCGCAATGCACAGTGACACGCCAGTGCTTTACCAGTCACGCCGCAGTGCGACGTACCAGCGGGCACTTGACACTTTGATCAGCCAGCAGCGGGCCTACCCCTGCGGCTGTACGCGCAAGGACATCGAAGCCGCGCTTGCGCTTACAGGCTTCAGCAAACAGCGCCATGGCGAACTGGTTTACCCCGGCACCTGCCGCGCCGCACTGCACGGCAAGGCGACCCGCGCCTGGCGATTTGCAATCGAAAAATTTATAACAAATAACACTTTAGCCCTTATAGATAAAGCGCAAGAAGCTATAAATACTATAGTGTCAGAAAAGCCAGCGGCAGCCCAGATGCACGTGTTCTGGCGCGATCGCCGCCTGGGAAAACAACAACAAGACGTAGCGACCGAGGTGGGCGACTTTGTGCTCAAACGCGCCGATGGCTGCTTTGCCTACCAACTCGCCGTGGTGGTGGACGATGCGGCACAAGGCATAACCGACATCGTGCGTGGCGAAGACCTGGCCGACAACACGGCGCGCCAGATGCTGTTGCAGCAGGCCCTGGCGCTGCCAACGCCGCGCTACCTGCATACACCGTTGGTGCTGGGAGCCAACCACGAAAAGCTGAGCAAACAAAACGGTGCGTCGGCCATCGACATCCGCAATGCGCAGACCACACTTAACCAGGCGGCGGTGTTCCTCGGCTTATCAGCACACCCCGGCCCGACCAGCGACGCCCTGCTGAGCTGGACGCGGCAGTGGGCGCGCCTGTACCCTGACTAACCACTTCTATTCTTTTGCCTTTATGTCCCAGACTGCTTCAGGCCATGCTTTGCCGATCGCTCTAAAAGATGCTGGGATGTTCAGGGGGCGATTGATCTTGGATTTCGACGGACGCAACATCCTGCTGAAAGCTGAAATAGAAGCCCTGCAGCAACCTCACGCGCATCATCCAGGAAACGCAGCCCGACGATATCTACAACCTGGGCCTGGAAAAGAAGACCCGCTACTTCCGCCCCACCGAAGTCGAAACCCTGCTCGGCGACCCCAGCAAAGCCAAGCAAAAACTAGGCTGGGTGCCTGAGATCACCGCGCAAGAAATGTGCGCCGAGATGGTCGCCCACGACCTGGCTGAAGCCAAAAAACATGCACTGCTCAAGCACCACGGCTACAGCGTCAACGTCAACGTCAACGTCAGTATTGAATGAAATCAGCCTCTAGCCCCCGTAGAATAAGCGTTAGCAGCTATCACAATAGTAACAAAACTTAATATGAGCACCATTAAACTGTTCGAAACAAGCCAAGTCCGCTCCCAATGGGATGCGGAGAAGGAAGCCTGGTTTTGCCTGAAATCAGTCGTTTTTTGGGCATCGTGATTGCCATCTATTACAACGAACACAACCCGCCGCATTTTCATGCACGGTATGGGCCATTCAAGATTGAAATAGCCATCAGAACGCTGACTGTTCTAGCAGGCAAGTTGCCCCCAAAGGCACTGGGCTTGGTCATGGAGTAGGCTATCTTGCATCAAGATGACTTGATGGCTGACAGGGCTCTTGCGCGGGATAATGCCAAACGCAAGCATATTGATCCACTGGAGTAAAACCATGTTTCTGATTGGTGTAACCCGTGTTCAGCCTTTGCCCAATCGCAATTTGGACCTTACCTTTGAAGATGGATTTCACGGCATTGTCGAAATGGATCGGATCGTCAAAAACTACACCGGCGTTTTTGCACCGCTGCTGCAAGACGAATTCTTCCGACAAGTCATGGTAAATACCGAACTTGGCACCGTTGTCTGGCCAAACGGTGCCGACCTGTGCCCAGACGTTTTGTATTCACAAGCAACGGGCATACCTGTTACCACTTCCAGGAATTTGTGAAAGAAATTAGCCTCTAGCCCACGTAGAATATGCGCAAGCAGCTACTAACCATATAGCAATATTAGCCATGCGTCTTTCAACACAGCAACAGTCCATCATTCGAACAACCGCCACCGAAGCCTTCGGCGCGGGGGCGACATAGACCTGTTGATCGAAACAGACCAGACTGACATCAACGCCCTGACGCGCGCCGAAATTACATTTTTGCCCCAACTTCAAATGAAATTAGGCGAACAAAAAATAGACGTGCTGCTGGACTACCCCTCACGCAAAACAAGACCCCCTATTTTTGCGATTGCAAAGACCACCGGTATTTTGTTATGAATAACTCCGTTTCAAACCTTCGGCTACAAGATGCATGGCGTGAATGTGAACGCAATGCCTACCACCTGCAACGTGCGGTAGACCTGCTCAACCCAATTTCGCCAATGACGGGAGGCAGGCTTGAACACCTGACTGATGAACAGATTCAAACGCTGGATCAATTTATCTTGCGTTTTACAAAACTGCAAGATGCCACGGGTGGACGACTGTTTCCTGCAATACTGGAATACCTGCAAGAATCCTAGGAAGAGCGCCCCATGCTCGACAAACTTAACCGCTTGGAAAAACTTGGCTACCTGCAAAATGCGCAGGAGTGGCAAGACATTCGAAGCATTCGGAACAAATTTGCTCACGACTATCGGGATGACAGCGAAAAAAATGCCGCGTTGATCAACCTTGCCATCGAAGCCGCAAAAAACATGCGCCATGTGCTGGCTGCCATCGAAGCCAAGCTCAGGCAGAACCGCCCAGAAGTTGACCTTGGCAAACCCTTGCCCAGCGCCCCCCCGCTTCTTGCAACGCAAACCACAAGAATGCATCCTGCTAACGAATCCTGATATGACCACCCAACCCAAAACCGCCCTCATCACCGGCATCACCGGCCAAGACGGCTCTTACCTGGCCGAATTTCTGCTTGACAAAGGCTACTTCGTCCACGGCATCAAGCGCCGGGCCAGCTCGTTCAATACCCAGCGGGTCGACCACATCTACCAAGACCCGCACATTGATAACGCCAACTTCAAGCAGCACTACGGCGACCTAAGCGACAGCAGCAACTTTTGCGTGCAACCGGCGCTGACACGCGACATGCTGGAGTTTGCTGCCAGCAAGATTGAAAGTTATCTGGGCGTGAATTTCTGATGGAGTCCGCTGGCTTTTGGGAACTTGCCAGCCCGATTACCGACCCACAAACTTCTGCCCAAGGATCGAAAATTCGTGAACTTAACCGACTCATCGATACCTACGGTGGAAAAAACTAGAAAAAGTGCAAAGGCTATGCGACCATTCGCTTGCAAGATTCTGGTGAGTTATTGCCAGCAGAACTGCACTGGTACGAGGCATACGGCATTGGCAAAGTTGAAACGAAAATCAAGGAGTTGTTATGAAATGGACCATTTGTATCAAAAACACGGGCTTTGAGGCATCCCTTGAAACGCGCAAACTCTACACCGTGGAAGACGATCTCAAAGCACAGGCACACGGCATGATTCGTGTTGTTGATGAATCGGGCGAGGGCTACCTGTACCCAGCACAAATGTTTGGCCCCATTGCGCTGCAAAACACGCTGGAATCCCAGTTACTGGCGGCCTGATGGGGTGATGACGATGTTTGCATCTGTTTTGAATTAGATCAACATCGCTTCATCAGCCAAACTGAACCCCGCTTCTTCCGCCCCACATCAGCTACACTACGCACCGTTCAAAATAAGAACGCTAGCCACCCGCTCTTGCCATCACCCACCATCACCGCACAAGCAACCGCCACCGCATGACTGCCATCGCACCCTTCATCGCAGCCAATGTAGATGCAGCCGCCGCAGACCCGGCCCTGCACCTGGAAATTCACTTTAAAGTGATGCGCCTGCTGCAAGACAAGCCCGACATGAGCCAGCGCCAAATGGCCAAAGCGCTGGGCCTGAGCCTGGGCAAAACCAACTACTGTGTGCAAGCCCTGCTGGCAAAAGGCTGGCTCAAGCTGCAAAACTTCTCAGGCAACACCAACAAACAAGCCTACGCCTACCTGCTTACGCCTGAAGGCATCGCCAATAAGGCTCAGCTCACCACCCGCTTTTTGCAGCGCAAGCAACAAGAATACGTCCTGCTCAAGGCTGAAATAGAAGCCTTGCAACGTGAAGCCAGCGCTACCCTGCAAAGCCAACCAAAATCCCATGCAAATCTACCTTGACATGTGTTGTTTCAATCGTCCTTATGACGACCAAACACAAGCACGCATCCACCTGGAAACCGGCGCCAAACTTCTATTGCAGCAGAAGGTTAAGGATGCTGAATGCGATCTGATCGGGTCATCTGTGCTGGACTTTGAGTGCAAAAACAACCCTTTTGAGGAGCGACGTCATGCCATATTGCAGTGGCGTTGGCTCGCAAAAACGGTCGTGATGACTAACCAGGAAATCATCGCCCAAGCTAAGCATTTGAAACGCATGGCATCGGTAAATTTGATGCTCTTCATGTTGCGTGCGCCATGTCGAGTCAAGCTAATGTATTCATCACAACAGATGATCGCTTGATCAAAAAAATGCGAAAAATTGGCACCTTGGCCACCATGCTTCCGGGTGAGGCCATTGCTTTTGTGGAGAACTGGTATGAGAACTGAATCCGAAATTCGCATGCAAGGCATGCAAGCCCTTATCGGCTCTCTGGGTCTGATTGAGGCGGAACGGTTTTTGATAGCCGTTAACCAAGACAAATTCAACTACACCGAATGGCGTCGAACCGGCCTGCCAGACATGAGTATTGAGCAAATTGCCGCCGCTGCCAACCAGTTCTCAAGCCAGTTAAGCCGATCCTGATATGACCACCCAACAAAAAACCGCCCTCATCACCGGCATAACCGGCCAAGACGGCTCTTACCTGGCTGAATTCTTGCTGGAAAAAGGCTACATCGTCCACGGCATCAAGCGCCGGGCCAGCTCGTTCAACACCCAGCGGGTGGACCACATCTACCAGGACCCGCATGTGGACAACGCCCGCTTCAAGCTGCACTACGGCGACCTGAGCGACAGCAGCAATCTCACGCGCATCATCCAGGAAACTCAGCCGGACGAGATCTACAACCTGGGCGCGCAAAGCCACGTGGCGGTCAGCTTTGAGAGCCCCGAATACACCGCCGACGTGGACGGCATGGGCACCCTGCGCATT
>Ga0210054_1001652_pt1 | contig 18224 bp, 19 predicted proteins | sample CryGeymeta201516_FD_185470 | JGI IMG/M metagenome (GOLD analysis project Ga0210054, IMG submission 185470) | Groundwater microbial communities from Crystal Geyser aquifers in Utah, USA - Crystal Geyser metaG 2015-16 (SPAdes) (version 2) | ecosystem: Environmental > Aquatic > Deep subsurface >... | reverse complement strand
TCTCTTCAGTAGCTCTTCAAATTCAGGAAAGGAAATTCTGATACAATCTGTATCATTAATCTTTGTCTTCCCGGAAGCGGCTACTCCCGCAATGGCAAGCGCCATCGCAATGCGGTGGTCAGCAAAACTTTTCACTGATGTTCCTTTTAATTCGCTTCTGCCAAAAATCTCCATCCCGTCCTTCCTCTCCTTTATCCTCGCCCCCAACCTTTTCAACTGGCTCACGATGGCGTGGATTCTATCGGTCTCTTTAACCCGAAGTTCACCAGCATCTTTAATGATAGTTTTTCCTTGAGCAAAACAACCAATCACTGCTAAAATAGGAATTTCGTCAATAATCCTGGGAATAATCTTGCCCCCTATTTTTATTGCTTTTAATCTCCCCTTCCCATTTATCTCTAAATCAGCAACTGGCTCTCCACAGATTTCCCTTATATTCTTAATTTTTATATCGGTCCCCATCTTTATTAAAATATCAAGAAATCCCGTGCGTGTAGGATTAATACCTACCCCTAAAATTTTAAGGCAGGAATTTTTTAAGATTAAGGCAGCGGCAACAAAAAATGCTGCCGAAGAGATATCCCCGGGAATAACAAACTCTTTTCCCAAAAACGCTTTTTCCTTTTTGACGCTTACTGATTTCCCCTGAATTTTTATCGGAACTCCCAGATATTTCAACATTCGTTCCGTATGGTCCCTGGAACGGGAAGGCTCGGTAACTGTAGTTCTTCCTTCGGCCTGAAGCCCGGCCAAAAGAAGACAACTTTTCACCTGAGCCGAGGCAATTGACGATTTATAATCTATCCCCTTCAATTGAGAACCTCTAATTTTTAAGGGAGGGTAATTGCCTCCGGTAAGATTGATTTTAGCCCCCATTTTTCGCAGAGGGTCTACAATTCTGCTCATCGGCCGTTTTTTTAAGTATTTATCTCCGGTAAGAACGCCGGAAAAATTCTGTCCGGCAAGCACACCGGAAAGAAGCCGCATCGTTGTTCCTGAATTTCCGCAATCAAGTTCCCTCTTGGCCTTTTTAAGCCCGGATAACCCCCGGCCAAAGATTACCAGATTTTCTTTTTCTCTCTTTACTCTAACCCCTAAATCTTTCAGGCATTTTAAGGTAGAAAAACAATCTTCGCATTGGGAAATTCCCCTGATAATAGATTGCCCGATCGCGAGTGAAGCAAAGATAAGAGCCCGGTGACTGATTGATTTATCTCCGGGAAGTTTGATTATTCCTCTTGTTCTTTCTGCTTGGTTGACAATAATGGCGTGTCCCATCAGATGCTTCTTTTAAAGACCCCGGCAACTCTTTTTGCCTCTTTCATTAATTCCTGGAAATCTGCGGGGCGAAGGGCTTGGAAACCATCAGAAAGAGCTTCCTCTGGTCTGGAATGGACCTCAATCATTAAACCATCGGCTCCGGCGGCAATTGCGGCCATACTCATCGGAAGAATCAGCTCTCTTCTTCCGGTCCCATGGCTGGGGTCAACAATAATCGGAAGATGGCTTAACCTCTTAATTAGAGGAACGCTGGATAAGTCCAAAGTGAAACGGGTTGAATCTTCAAAGGTTCTAATTCCCCGTTCGCAAAGGATAACATCATTATTGCCCCGGGAAAGGATGTATTCGGCCGACATCAAGAATTCCTCTATTTTTGCCGACATCCCCCGCTTCAGGAGAATAGGTTTTTTAATTTTGCCCGCTTCTTTTAAGAGATCAAAGTTTTGCATATTCCTGGCGCCAATTTGAATAATATCGCTATAACGAGAAATTAATTCCAACTGGCTGGTATCTCTGGCTTCGGTAACCACGGGAAGACCGGTTATCCTGCTTGCTTTTGCTAAATACTCCAAACCCTTTTCCCCTAAACCCTGGAAAGAATAAGGGCTGGTACGCGGTTTGAAGGCGCCACCCCGCAGGATGACTGCCCCTGCCTTTTGCACAATCCCGGCAATTTCCAAAAGCCGTTTTTCGGTCTCTATTGAACAGGGCCCGGCAATTACCACAATTTTCTTTCCTCCGATTTTGACCTTCTTTACTTTAATTACCGTATTCTCTTTTTTAAACTCCCTACTGACTAATTTATACGGTTTGGAGATAGGAGTGATAGAATCTACTACGAAGAAACTTTCAAAAATTTCCCTTTTGGCAATGGCATTCTCCCCCACCACCCCAATAATTGTTCTCTCTTTCCCTTTAGAAATATGGAAACTAAAACCTAATTTCGTAATCTTATGGCAAATTTGCTCAATACCTTTTTGCGTGGTCCCTTTCTTTAGCGTTAAAATCATTTTATTTCTCCTTTCAATCTCCGACAGGATAAGAACCAAAAATTTTCAGAAAAAGGCAATCTTTTTCCAATTCCGAAAGCGCTTTTCTCACCTTCTCGTCATCCTTATACCCAAGAAAATCAACAAAGAAAACATATTCCCATGCTTTTCGCTTGGTCGGCCTTGATTCAATTTTGGTAAGATTGATACCGTATTTACGAAACGGGGTTAGCATATCATAAAGAGCCCCTACCCTATCCTTGATGGAAAAAAGGATAGAGGTTTTATCCTGGCCGCTTCTCCTGGCAAATTCCGTCCCGATCACCAAAAACCGGGTAAAATTATGCAAAGAATCTTCAATATGGTTAGCTGCAATCTTAAGGTGATAGAGAGAAGCCGCAACGTCGGAAGCAATTGCCGCGGTCCCGGCTTCCTTTGCCGCCAGTTCTGCCGCTTTTGCGGTAGATTCAACCTCAATTAACCTTGCCGTCGGGAGATTTTCCTCTAACCAGTGCCGGCATTGAGCAATCGCCTGAGAATGAGAATAAACTTTTCTTATCTTTTTTAAACTTCCTTTAGAGAGAAGATGATGAGAAACCTTCAACATCACTTCGGCAGAAACTTTAAGGTCGAAATCTAAAAACATATCTAAAGTATGGCTCACAATTCCTTCGGTGGAATTTTCTATGGGCACTACTCCAAAAGTAGCCTGTCCTTTTTCAACTACGATAAAAACCTCGGTAATACTCTTTGCCGGAACAAGATTCGCTCTTTTTCCGAATACATTTAGAACCGCAAGATGGGTAAAAGTAGCCGGCGGCCCCAAATAAACAATCTTTTCCCTCTTTTGCAGATTGCGGAAATTATTCAAGAGTTCTTTAATAATCTCAACCAGAAAAGCATTGGAAAGGGGTCCTCGATTCTCCTTTAAAAGACGCTCTAAGATTTTTTTCTCCCGAGCCGGGTCGTAAGAATTTTCCCCCTTCTTTTGCTTAATCCGGGCAATTTCCAGAACCTTCTTCGCTCTTTCATTAAGCAAATGAACCAATTTTAAATCAAGGACATCTATTTTTTTTCTCAGTTCTTCCAAGTTTTTCATTTTTTAATTTATTTTCAACACTTTTCTCCTTTATTATACCATACTTTACAATTTCGGCTAATCCATTTCTCAATCCGGGACAGTTTCTCTCCAAGATAGATGGAATAACTGCGTTTGCCTAAATTAACTTTCACAATTTCCATTTTTCTCATTTAGAAATTTAATTATCTTCTCTACGGTCTGCTCAACAGTTAAGTCACTGGTATCAACGGTAAAATCCGCTTTTTGATAATAAGGCGCCCGAAAAGCCAATAAATCCTTAATCTTTTTTTCTCTTTCTCCTTCCAAAAGCGGCCTTAACTGATTCCGGGAAGTCCTTTTCAGAATTGTAGCAGGATTGGTGGAAAGACAGATAATCGTTCCGTTTTTCCTTAACGCCCGCATATTCTCCTCTTTTAAGACTACTCCTCCACCGGTAGCAATAACCGAATTTTTGTATTCAGCCACCTCTTTAACAATCTTAGTCTCAACATCTCTAAAATAGGACTCCCCCTTCTCCCGGAAAATTCGGGAGATTTCCATCCCTTCTCTTTCTTCAATCAGATTGTCGGTATCAACAAAATCCATTTTTAATCTTTTTGCCAGTTCCTTTCCCACCGCAGATTTCCCGCTCGCCATAAATCCGGTTAAGACAATATTCCTCTTTTTTTTATCTCCCATTTCATCACCCTAAGAGTTAGAGAGTAATTGCACATAATGTCCTCGGTGTAAAAGAAGTTTACCGAAGGCAATTTGGAGGGAACCTTTGATTTCCCTTTCCATCTCCTGTTGTGCGTGGTTCTGCAATTTTAATGTGCTCATTTAACTATCCTCTTTGGCACTTGTGTTATATTAACTTGGGCAGACAATTGCTTCTGTTGACTTTTCAGTTTTATACAATCATTCCCTCCAACAATGATCATAGGAATCTCAAGATAACTTTTTTGTTCACCAGAAATGCTTCGCTTGCAGAATTTATTAAGGTCTTCTTCTGCTCCAGCATAACCGATTTTCTCTAATTCAATAAGTATTGGAACTGATAATTGAACATTGGTACCTAAGATACCAAATTCAATCTTTAGGACGAGAATTTCATCTGGACGACCTTTTCCTCCTGCGTAATTAGGTATAGTCTCCAAGGTTACAACTATCTTGCCCCAATCAGTTTTAACCAGATATTCACCCTCAAATTTTTTCATTTTCCTATGAAACTCAAACTCTTCTTTCTCTTTCATTCTTCCTCCACCATCCTTATCTCAATGACACCACTGCGCAAAACAACTTCTAATGCTTTGAAAAACCTATCGAAACCCCATCCCTTCTTCTGGCCTAAATCCTCAATTATTTCTGGTTCTTCAATTATTGAGGCGGCATCTTCATTATTTTGTAATTTTTTAATAAGTTCTTCTCGGAATTGCTTCCTCAGAGTGTCTAATTGAGATGCAATATTATGAAGAGACTCCACGTTAGGTTTTTTCCAATCAATGACCTCTACTTGTCCTCTCAGAGATGTAAATTTCTTATTAAGTTCCTCTTTTTCTACATTCTTCTCCATTCTTTCTATTCTAGAAAGTGCATTGTTCATTTCTTTTTTCTTAGAATTTTTCCAACAGTTGGCTTTTTGAGTGGCATCATCGAGTGCCTTAGAGATGGTTTCTAAGTCATTCTTTTTTATTGCATCCCGTTTTTCTCTCCAAACCCTATTGTAATCGTTAAAGTTGGTGAATTCCATTACCCATTCTAAATTGATTAAGTGACCTTTGATTTCTTCTATTATTTTACTTACTGTAGAAAAGTTTTCTTCAATTCCCATATCTTTTTTCTTTATGTCGTATGTTTTTATCACGGCTTTTTCGCTAATTCCCTTAGGTTTATTCTTAATCATATTCTCGGTTCTATCTATTAATTCGGCTCTTCTCCAAATTTAGTGGTATAGTGGTAAAGAATAGCTCTTCTCTTCCATAGGGTCCTTTAAGTTCTTTGAAAAATTAAAAATTAATATTCGTAATGTGGAGATTGTGAATAAGTCGGCAAGGTTTAGATTTACTTCCTTGTTTAAGACTTATCCAAGCGTTGTGGAAAACTGCATGCTCTAATATAGCATCTTTGGAGTTTTCCATAAAGCGTCAATATCCACATTTGGGTCTGTTTCTCTGCGAAGATGAAATTTTGTTTCAGCTGGTATCCAGTAGGGGCGAACAACCCTGTTTGATTTTAAGGATAAAGTAGTCGTCATCATGAAAGCCATAGGCAATGCGTTTGATAACTTTAATCTTGTTGTTCATCCCTTCTAACTTACCGGTATCTATAGGATAACGGCAATGATTAATAAGACCATAGCGATAATTACTCAGGGTTTGAGCAAAGTTTATAAGAGGTCTGATATTGCTGGTTATAGCGGTGTCAATCCAGCCATCAAGAAATTTGTTTGCCCAGCCAGAAGATTTATAATTCCACAACCTTTTAAGATCGTCTTTCAGCATATAGGCGATGTTTATGTTCTGGTTTAGTTCAAGCAATGTCTGGAGCTGTTCTTTCTGATCTTTCTCAAGTTTGTCTCTATTCTTGAGAAGAAGATACTTGGTGCCTTTGATAGCTTCCTTCTTCTCGGTAGTGGCTTTTTTAAACTCCATATTTCTTATCTTGTCTATGACCCTGGAGTAATTCTTAATGACATGGAATTTGTCGAATACTATTTTAGCAGAAGGAGCATGCTCTTTGATTGAGGTGATGTATGGATCCCACATATCAGTCGCTACTGCCTCTATCTTTTTGCTTCTTTCTTTACCCAGCTCTTTGAAAAATTGATCCAGGGTCTCTTTGGCTCTGCTTTTACCAACCCAAACTACTCTGGTGCGCTCTAAGTCCATAACTACCGTAAAATAGTTATGACCTTTATGACTAGCTATTTCGTCTACTGCCAATAGCCTTAGGCCATCATAGTCTGGAATAGCAAACTGTTTCTCAAGGTACTTTTTGTCAATCCCTTTGACCGTTTTCCAGTCCAGGTCGAGAAGATTGGCTACTTGCTTGACGCTTGTTATCCGGCAGAGTCTGGCAACCAGTTCTTCGAATCTGATGGTACAGCGGGAATAAGGATCAGCAAAATCAAGTTTTTCGATCTTTACCCCACAGGCTGGACAGTTGGTGCGATGTTTATCCAGGAGCAGATAAGTCTTATATTCGAAGACTGAGAGGTCTCTAATTCTGGCCTCATAGTGATCCCAGCTCCAGAAAGACTTCTGGCCACAACCAGAGCAAGTAAATCCCAGGGAGCGATCTCGACCAAGATAAATTTCGGTAGAAACACCATAAATCTCAACCTTATTAAACTTTACACTTGGCAAATTGAGCCAATCTGCTATAATATTATCAGGCATCCTGTCCTCCTCCCTGTATCTTTATATCAGTTTAAATATAAACTATACAGGAAAAGGCGGATGCCTTGCAATACTTAAGTTTTCAAAGAGCTATTTTTGATGCCTAACTACACTTTTTGGAGAAGAACCTCTTTTTTTAAAACTTCTCTTTTCATTATTCATCATCTCACATAGCCGTCAAAATTTCAGCTAACTTAAAATAACCGAACTACTTCGTTTAACTGCCCTCTTGATTTTTATCAACCATAAATAACTTCTCCTTCTTTGGCATATTGAGAGATGGGCGAGATTCCTTTTTTAAAATCTTCCGGCGACATAGTAATGATATCAAGTGGAATTAGAAATTTTTCCATTAATAGCCATTCTATATCTCCCAGCATTTTTGCTCTTTCAAATATATCCTTGCCACTAAAATCTTTGGAAATTACAACTATATCAACATCGCTATCCTCTCTATAATTTCCTCTTACATAAGAACCAAATAGGATAATTTTATCTATTTCAAAACCCCTCTTTTCTAATAAATTCTTCAAATATTCTATTATTGTTTTAATCTTTTTTTTAGCCATTTTAATGTCTCCTTGGTATTTTTGAGAATACCAGACACTCTTCGTTTATTGTATTCTTTTAACAAAACTTTCAATTCTTCAGGATAGCGTGTAGGAATACTAACACGATTCAATTCAGTGATAAATTCCTTTAAGCTATCTGGAAGTGATAGATCTATCCTTTTAATTAAATAAATGAGGTTGTGAACTTTTGGGGGGATATCATTTAGTTCCTGCGTATATAGTCCCTTCAATGCTTTTTCAATACACAAGTGGCACATAAATACTGCATAAATATATCTTCCTGTTTGAAACATCGCTTCCGCAGTTTCTAAATCGTATTGTGCTTGTTTAAACCACTCCTGAGGTGGCTTACCTTTCGGCGAGGCTTTTAGCCTCGCACTACATTTATTTTTTGGCATCTTCACCTTCCCATTACATACTTCTGGTAACTTTCATAATTTCTCTTTACTTCTTCCAAACTATCGCCGCCAAATTTCTCCCGGAAGGCTTTAGCTATTTCAAAGGCAATCACCGCTTCCCCAATCACTGCCGCCGCGGGCACCGCACAGACGTCTGCCCGTTCCTTAGCTGCGACTGTTGGCTTTTTACTGATGAGATCTACCGAATGCAAAGGTTTTCTTAAGGTAGAGATCGGCTTCATTGCGGCCCGGAGAATAAGCGGCTCTCCATTGGTCATTCCTCCTTCCAATCCCCCAGCTCTATTTGTTTTCCGATAAAACCCTTTTTCTTTTTGATAGAATATTTCATCCTGAACCTCTGAGCCAAATTTCCCGGCGGCTTCAAATCCTGCGCCTATCTCCACTCCTTTAATCCCGGGAATGCTCATTAAAGCAGAAGCAAGCCGTCCATCTAATCTCAAATCACTTTGAATATAACTGCCCAGACCAATCGGAAGATTAACAGCCGTAACCTCAAATATCCCTCCCAAACTATCCCCTTTCTTTTTTGCTTTATCAATAAGTGGTTTTATCTTTTTATCAGCAACACCGCCAATCCGGATTACATAACTACAAAAGTTAATTTTGAATTCCTTAAGAAATTTTTTGCAGATGGCGCCAATCGCCACCTTAGCCGCAGTTTCTCTGGCGCTGGCGCGTTCTAAAACATTCCTTATATCATCAAAATCATACTTAATTGCCCCTGCTAAATCAGCATGCCCGGGCCTGGGGGAAGTTAACGCAGTTGAGAGTTGAGAGTTGAGAGTTGAGAGTTTTTTTGCAGATATAATTTCTTTCCAGTTTTTCCAATCTTTATTTTTAATTAAAAGCCCGATCGGGCTGCCTAAAGTTTTGCCGAAACGAACCCCGGAGAAAATCCCCGCTTTATCTTGCTCAATTTTCATCCGTGCTCCCCGGCCATAGCCGCTCTGCCGCCGTTTTAACTCCCGATTAACATCCTCTGTGGATAAGGATAGGTTGGATAGGTTAGAGGGTATTCCTTCCATAATTGCCAACAGCCCTTTGCCGTGCGATTCACCTGCAGTAAGATAACGAATCATTTTTTTACCTCCTTTTCTTTAGCCACGAATTAACACGAATAAGAACTATAGAATGTAGTAGCAGAGTTTACTCTGCTGTTGTAAATAGTGCGATAAATCGCACCGCTACAATTATTATTGTCGAGCAAGCTCGACCACTACTTTCGTGTTCATTCGTGTTCATTCGTGATTTCATTTTATTTATTTGCCAGTGCATTTTCTGCCGCCTCTTTCATTGTTTCTATCGGGGCTTTCTTTCCGGTCCAGATTTCAAAAGAGGCCGCTCCCTGACGAACCAGCATATTTAAACCGCCAATAGCTTCCAGTCCCCTTTTTTTTGCCGCTTTAATCAGAGCCGTTTCCCGGTTATAAACAACATCAAAAATTAAAAGATTCCGAGAGAGTAATTCTTTCTTGATTAACGAAGGGTCCTTCGGGTTCATCCCCACCGAGGTAGCATTAATCAAGATATCTGCTTGGCTAATTAACTTTTGGTTATTCCGTTGGCTGAAATCAACAAGTTTGAATGTGCACCCTTTTGCTATTTTTTTAAAATGCTTAATAAGGGATTCCGCCATTTGGTGCGGTTTATTAATAATAGTTATTTTTCTTGCTTTCTTCTTAATCAGGGCGTAAGTAACCGCGTAAGCCACGCCGCCGGCTCCCAAAAGGAAGATAGATTTACCCTCGGGGTTAAACTTGAGGTCTTCCCGCAAAGAGGAAAGAAAACCGATAGCATCGGTATTATAGCCAACCAATTTTCCATTTTTATTAAAGATGGTATTTACCGCCCCAATTTCCTTAACTTCCGGAGAAACTTTATCTAAATAAGGTAGAATTTCTGTTTTGTGAGGAATCGTAACGTTCATCCCGACAATATTTAACGCTTTGATTCCCTCTGTTGCTTTCTTAAGGTCTTTTGGTCTTACCGAAAATGGAAGGTAGGTAAAATCAAGGTTTAATTTCTTGAAAGCCGCGTTATGAAAGACAGGGGAGATAGAATGAGCCACCGGATAGCCAAAAAGACCAACAATTTTTCTCATTTTTACCTATTTTACTCTATCTACCAGGAAAAATCAATGAAATTGACAGGGAAGAAGATTTTGATGTAGAATGATACGGAGTGTCATCTTGAGTGCTAACGAACTACGGGATTCTTCGGCTACGCCTCAGAATGACTTCGTCAGGGGGATTAGCTCAGTTGGGAGAGCGCCGCGCTGGCAGCGCGGAGGTCAAGGGTTCAAATCCCTTATCCTCCACCCCTCTCCACTTTCTCTGATTAAACTTAGGATTTGAAGCCAAGTCTCGCGCATCCTGTGGATGAAAAGTGAACCATAGGTGAACGACAGCGAGACTGGCCGGCTTCGGATGAGGAGCGAGTAGCGACGAGGGAGAAGAAATCCCTTATCCTCCACTTTTTTATAAAAAAATGGTGTTTGTTGGACGAAATCCGAACCCATTTTGAGCAAAATCCAGAGGATTTTGCGGATTGAATCCCGCCCAGTGTTTCCGTTCGCCTGACGGCGAGCAAAACAGAAAAATTTTCTTTACATTTTTTTATTCGCGCGCCGCCAAAATTTTTTTCAATTAAGGAAACGAAAATGTTTCTGTTTTGCCTTCCTGCTTTGGCAGGAATTGCGGAAACGCTTTCCCACCCCATTCCGCCTTCGGCGGGCAGGCAAGCGGGCAAAAATTCCTTCCCCCACACCCCTTTTTCTTTTTGCCCGCTTGCTTTCGGCGGCGGGGCTACAAATCAAAAAAGTGGCGGGTGAGTTTAGAAAAATCTACTTAACTTCAAATATCCTTTTTTTGCCTTCCAAAAGCAATGACCATTTGTTTAATATATCTCTACCCACTAAAACATGGTCATTATTTGACGCAATCGCTCTTACTATAAAATCTCCCAGATCATTAAAAATCAATTTAACTGAATATATAAAAGTTTGTTTTGGAATCCCGTCATAGCCACTTGCCATTATTTCATCTACATATCTAAGCTGTAATTGTTGAACAATCTGTTCTGGAATTACAGTTATATCTGCGCCCGAGTCTAAAAGAGCTGGCGATTTCAAAATTACCGATTGCACACTTGGTACAGATAAAAAAACCTCCATAACTGGCGCCGGGGGATTAAAATTTTGTTGGTCGTAAGGATAACTAAATGGATTTTTCTTTTTTCTCGGCATAATTAAGAATTTCTAATTCTGGGAGAAGGAATTTTAACAATTCTTTTTTGTTCTGAAACAAAAGGCATGTAGATAGTTTGATAGCCGAATTTTTTGTATACTCTATCGGCAAGCTTAGAAAAATCTTTATCAAAACCCACAACCTTGTTATTAAGAATGGCTATGTATTTATTTTGGTATTTCTCTAGTAAATTTTTTTTGTTTGCTTGAAAATATTTTTTACCTAATTCTATGACAGTTTTATCATCAGCTGGTATTTCTCTTTCGGCTTCTAGTTCCTCCGTTTTTTTTCTAAAAATATCTTCTATCGTTGGCATTACTAAACCCGGAAAAACATAAATTGGAAAACTACCCACTGTTCCCGTTTGTTGTGGGTTTAAAATAATATTTTCGCTTACAATTGAGCTAGTAGTTTCGTTCATAAGATTATTTTACTTTTTCCCAGGCAAAACCGGCAACATTAACATTGACCGCCGGTAGTGGTGGCTGTCCCGGTACTTGGGCCGCCATTACTTTATTTATCCGAATATCATAGTAAAAGGCATCTTGTGCTTTCTCGCTCTCAATATAGGCGGCACCATATTTTATATTTAGTGAATTGTTTTGCCCCAGCAACTCAAGGGGGTTAAATTGTTTTGTTAATTCCATATCTTGGGCATATTTTTCATACAATGCCCAAATCAACTTCTCTAATTCATCTTTGAGAGTAGCTATATTGAGGCCCAAAGATTTTGCCTCATCTCTGTAAATAGGATAGTTATGTACACATATATCGCTAGTAATTTCCTTAACGATTTTTTCTACCGCCTTTTTATTGCTTTCTTTTTTTGTATCCATATGTAAACCTAACAATCGCTGGGCCAAAATCCTAATCATTCTTTGAGCGCGATAGACGTTGCCCAATGCTAACGGATGAAGATGTCTGGGATCGGGATACGAGTGCTTAGTAAGATTATCGTATATTTCAACCATTTTATCCTCTTTTACATTTCCTTTGTCTTTTGCTAAAAGCAGGTAGGAAGAAATATCTTCAACGCTGATAGGAATGACTTTTCTTTGGTCCACCGGATCCCTAGGATTAAACGGATGTCCTGTGGTTGGGTCTACGGGTGTTAATTCTCCTAATTTGCTCATTACAATTTCATCCGCACCGAGAGCAATCAATGTACCGGCGCTATGTGCCCTATATGCTACAATTATTCCAAATTTCTTGCAGTAATTTCGAATGAGTTTGACAATTCTAATCGGAACAACCATGTCGCCGCCACGAGTATAAAGAAATAGGTCAATATTATCTCTTTTACCCATTAACTCAAGATGGCGGAAAAGAATAGGAATAACATCATCTCCAATGTTAGTACTGAAATTGGGGCGGTCGCCCGTCACATAGGTGATTACAGAAGAATCACGCTCTTTTCCAATTTGCTTAATAAGTTCTGAACGCGACATGTCCTCAACCGATTTAACTTGTTTAGTTTGTTTTTTAGGCATAATTTCTACTTATAGTATACCTTAAAAATTTGTTTATAGCAACCAATATCATGTTGTTAGTTCCCCCAATTCTTCTTTTAGTTTTTCAATCTTTTCTATTGCCTGCCATTTACTCTCAATCACGCTTTCAATTTTTTCGGAAATTCTTTTCCGTTCGTTCTTATTTTTACTGATGGGCAACCTTAATTCTTTCCATCTGTCGGCTATATTTGGCAATGTAGTCTCAATTAAAACTTTATTAAAGGCTTGCATAGAAACTAAACTATGGGAAAGAAGATAAAGCAAATAAAAAGGCGTCAAACCATATTCATTTTGTTTTTGAGTAGTCCTTAAAACTAAAATTTCTCTTGTCAAAAGCACCTCTATGTCAAAAGGCGAAACCATTGCCACGCTTCCTATACGATAACTACCACGCCTTACATACAAAACATCATACCTTTGAAGGAATTTTTTATTTCCTCGCTTCTGCAAATAAATATCCTCTGGGATTTTAGCAGTTGGGTCTTTATAAACTTCCCAATTCACAATATCTTTTACGCGAATATACGGAAATTCGCCCATGCCTTTGTATTCTGCTGGCGGCGAGCCATGACCATCAAAAAAAGTTATGATTTTTTTATCAATTAAATCCTTAACAGGAATTAGTTCTAGATTATCTTCTTTTGCTAACCTTTCAATTTCTTCAAGTTTATTTTCCCAATAATAGCGAGGGACAAAAATTCTTTTTTCAATACAAGTTTTTGCTTTTACTTTAAAACAATATCTTTCAAATTTCTTTGCTTTAAATTCTTTCAAAATTAAAACTATGTCATCCCAAATCTCTTTTTTATTGATTTTTTTATTTTTATAGTCCCATCTGTAAATCTCTTTCCCTTGATGATTGTGTCCCATTTCTTCGGCAACTGCCATATTGACTCCGGTTGTTGTTTAACATTCTTTTCTAAAATTAGCACGACGCACTTTGCGTTATTATGCGGTCTGAATGTGTTGTGCGGTAAATCTATAACCCAAGATATATTGTTATTTTTGAGTATATAATTTAAAACATATTTCGAGTTTGGTGCATGCAAAAATGTTTCTGGTAATACTATTCCCATTCTTCCACCGTCTCGTAAAAGTTGCAGTGATCTTTCGATAAAAATTATTTGCGGAGCCTCCTCTGTTTTAAGTTTGTTTGTTTTCTCAAATTTTTCACTCTCCTTTTTCCAATTGTAGGCGAGATCGTATTGTTTTAACTTGTCCTCACCAACTACTTTTATGTCTTTGCCAAAAGGTGGATTTGTCAAAAGCACGTCAAATTTCTTTAATGAAATACTTTGTTTAGTTTTATCTTTCCATTCGCTCGGTTGTTCTAAACTATCCTCACAAAAAATACCACCCTTGCCATCACCAATAATCGCCATATATGCTTTGGCAACTTTGCTCAAAAAATTATCTTTTTCAATTCCTCTTATATTGTGAATTGCTGTCGCAACTTTTTCTTCATTGAGGGCAAGTTCTGTCCAATTTAATTCTTTTGCTTGATTTTCAAGGGTTTTCCACATATGTTTTAAGCTCTCAACTAAAAATCCGCCGGACCCACAAGCCGGGTCAATTATTAGTTCGCCTGGTTGTGGATTGACAATTTCCACCATCACTTTAATTACATTGCGAGGGGTAAAAAATTGCCCCTGTTCACCTTTTAATGAATAGCCAATAAAAGTTTCAAAAGCATCGGCTATTACATCCCTTTCAGATTCAATCAAGCAGTAATTTTGTAACTCACCAACGAGATAAGCAATTGCGTGTTCATCTAGATTTATCTTATCGCTTACATCAAGAATTGCTCCATATTTTGATTTTACTTTTTCAAATAAATCAAAAATTCTGGCCTTAACCTCCTTTAAATCCTCATCAATGCCAAACCTAAAACTTACGACATCCTCTGGCTTGGTAAATCTCTCATCGTAAATTTTACAAAAGATTAAATTGATTAACTCCCTTGCCAATTCTTCATCTCTAGTGGCGCCGACAAAATTTCCTGCGAGATGGTTTCTAATGGCCTTAAAAACAACTTTAAGATTATGTGGTTTTTTTAAATCTTTTCTTTGGAACTTTCCAACGTCTTCTACTCTCTGCCCATACCGAGGAATGTTTGGAATTTCTTCAAAAAATATTTTTCCTTGTTTTTCAATTTTCCGTAAGAATAGTCTTTCCTCTCCATTAAACCAAATACCCAAGTACGCTTTAGAAAAATGTAAATAATCTTCTAATTGTTTCTTGCCGTCTTTCCTATTTTTTTTCTTGCATTCAACAAGAATATATTCACTATCAAAAGTATGATTATTTGAGGAAAAAACAGCTATGTCAACGGGGAAATCTTTGCCGCCAGACGGTCTTTGTTTTACACGGTACTGAGGTCTAGTTTGGATATGCGCCTTTGGATAGTTGTAGTCCTCGACGAGCTGTTTAACAAAAATCTGTACGGCTTCAATTTCTTCGGGCGTCGCTTTAACCCAAGTATTGGTAATATAATCACGGACATATCCTTTCTTTTCTTCGGGTTCAACCTTAACTTTCTCTTTTATAGGTTTGTAATTTGTTTTGCTCATAATTTATTATTTATTCTTTAAAGAAATCACTTTTAGATTTTGTATAATTTTTTGCTAAATAATAGAAATTGATTAAATCTTGGTAAGACCTAAAAATATAGCGATTCTTCATCTTTCTAAATGGCATTTTATTCATTTCTGTTTCAAATTTTTTTAAAACATCAGCGGGAGCAATAACAAATAATTTTGTATTCAATTGACTGGTTTGATAAAGCCGCAAAAGGCCGGTGGTTACACCTGTCGTATGTTCTACTTCGAAACAGCAAACGGGGAATTCGTCCTCAAACCATATAACATCAATATTTCTAATAGTATCTAAAAGCGAAGGGGTGGAAAATTGAGGGATAGCGTCGAGGAAAATTAAATCTTCTAATTTTTGACCATCAGCATCTTTGTTTCTGTCAGGCGAGTAAGTATCATAACCTAAAATCTGGCCTAATTTTAACAAGATAAACTCAGCTTCTGAATGGTTTGTAATCTCTCTAATCTCTTTAGTTGGAATGGCAATTTCTGGTTTGGCGGTAATCTCTTCTATTCCTAATGCAGACTTGATAGCCATCTTTTTATCTCGTTTAAACTTCAATTCAAAAACATGTTCAAACAAATACCAAATAAAAAAATCAACATCAATAAAATCTGCTTCCGGTAGTCCGTTATTTTTTAACTCCTCTCTAACCTTTTGAAGTGCTTCCATAAACTTTTCGTAGTCTCGCCCCGAAGTATAACCATAGCTGATATTTTTTGTTTCTTTCTCAGTTAAAAAACCTAAGTAGGGTAAAACAGTTAGGGGCTTCATATTCATAATTCCATACTGGTCAGGAAAGACCAAAGTAAGAATTTCGCTCAAAGAAGATGGCCCCAGTCCTTTGATAGATTTTCTAAAATCGTCCCATTTTTTTGCTATAGGCTGTTCGGAATAAAGTAAGAGACGTTGCCCAAATTAAAAATTACTTGATTGGACAGGGGTTTTAGCCTTGTAAAATTTACAAATTTTTACAAATTCAAAGAGACTTTTTTACAAAGTTAAATTTCTGTTCTTTGACAATTAGAAGCGAAAAGTTAAGCTGCGACTGCGAAAGAGCAAAAAGTATCTTTCTCATACCTCCTTTTTATGATAACCTAAAAAAGGCGTTTTTGTAAAAAAGGAGGAAATAGTAAGTCACTACTGTCCAATAAAAGTAGAAAAAGTGTCTCCCCCTCCCTTGATGGGAGAGGCTTTCCCCTCACCTTTATCCTCTCCCGCAAGGGGAGAGGAGTACAGGGTTTGAAAATTCAAGTCTCCCGGTTTTTAATAGAAACTCAAACCATTATACTGCTTACATCTCCGACAATTGCCCAAATTTTTTATTGGATACTACTGATAGTAAGTATTCCTAAAATGTCATTGCGAGCCCGTAGGGCGTGGCAATCTCGTTTTTTAATACTGGGATTGCCACGTCGCAAACTACGCTCCTCGCAATGACAGACACAAGGTTTACTGAATTTTTTGGGCAATTTGTCCAATTCGCTTCTGATTTTCAAAGAGCAATTATCTCAAATCCCTTACAGGATAAGGGTTTGGTAAATTTTTACTAAGAACTTGAGTTTAATTTGGGCAACGGCTTGTAAGTTAATAAATGCGGTTTTTAGTTTATTTAAACCATTATCCGTAATGAGTTTATTAACTTTATAGGCTTTATTGCGCCAAAACTCTAAAGCCCAGAGTTTTTCAATCAATTCGTGTAAATCCTTTTCGGTAAAATTCTTAATTTTCTCAGGACTTCCCATTTTCGCTTTATACCAGCTAACGCGCGCTTCTCTCTCGGCTAATTCTTTCTCTTTTTGTTCCTCACGCCATTTTAGATATTGTTTAATATAGTTTTTGATTGTAGCCATAATTTTTAAATTAAATTTTTTTCTTTAAAACTTATAAATCCTGTTTTGGTAATAATTATATGGTCAACTACTTCAATTCCAAGAATTTTACCGGACTCTACTAACCTTTTTGTTATTTCTAAATCATCTTCTGATGGCTCGGGATCGCCCGATGGGTGATTATGCGCCAAAATTATTTGGGCAGCTAAGTTTTTAACTGCTGGTTCAAAAACTTCTCTTGGGTGGGCTAAATTAGCGTTAAGAGAACCAACCGAAATTATCTCTCTTTTAATTTCTTGGTTTCTACTATCAAGATAAAAAATAACAAAATGTTCTTTTTTATGGTTTCTTAAATCTCTTAATTCATCCCAGACATCTCTTGGAGTTAAATAAATTTCAGCTTTTTTACCCTGAAGAAGTCTTTTGCCAAGCTCAAAACTTGCAATGATTTCGCAAGCTTTAACTGGGCCGATTCCTGACAAATTAGTTAATTCTTTCAAAGTCAAATTTGGTAACTTTTGGCCACCACATTGCCGAAGTATCTGTTTGGCAATCTCTACGACATTTTGTCCTGGCCTGCCTATTCTCAATAAAATAGCCAAAAGTTCAGAGTTAGAAAGTTTTTCTGGTCCATATTGCATTAGCTTTTCTCTTGGCCTTTCTACTTTCGGCAAATCCTTTATTGTCTTTTTAACTTTGTTTTCCATGGTTAGAATTTCAATAAGTCATCAACAGAAACATTAAGGGCTTTGGTTAATTTTTGAAGTGTGTCAATTGACGGGTTGGTAATACCGCCCGACTCTAACTTTATCACTGTGTTATAAGAAATATCAGCCAATTTAGAAAGCCGGTCTTGTGATAAGCCCTTTTGTTTCCTTAACTTTTTTAGGTTTTTTCCTATTTGTGAAATCTCTCTTGACATTATAGTATCAAAATAATAGTATGTATGTATAGAGTAATCCTCATCTATAACTATGATACAAAATTATTTCCAAAATGTAAAGAGATTTTCAGGGAGTTCCTTTGTGTCGCCCGCGTATGGGTGGAGTGGAACAAGGGCGACTATAAATTATAATAGCCCCGCCGCCGAAAAAAATTCGGGCGAAGCCCGAAAGCAAGCGGGCAAAAAGGAAGGGGGTCTGGGGGAAGGAATTTTTGCCCGCCTGCTTTCCGCCGAAGGCGGAATGGGGTGGGAAAGCGTTTCCGCAATTCCTGCGTCAGCAGGAAGGCAAAACAGAAACATTTTCGTTTCCTTAATTGAAAAAAATTTTGGCGGCGCGCGAATAAAAAAATGTAAAGAAAATTTTTCTGTTTTGCTCGCCGCC
>Ga0210054_1001638_pt1 | contig 18287 bp, 19 predicted proteins | sample CryGeymeta201516_FD_185470 | JGI IMG/M metagenome (GOLD analysis project Ga0210054, IMG submission 185470) | Groundwater microbial communities from Crystal Geyser aquifers in Utah, USA - Crystal Geyser metaG 2015-16 (SPAdes) (version 2) | ecosystem: Environmental > Aquatic > Deep subsurface >... | reverse complement strand
CGTCCGCGCCGGCGTCAACGAAACGATGGGCGAGAGCGCGAATAGAATTTCCCGGATCACCAACTTTATATTCCGTTCCCCAGTGAGGATAAACAATCACAATATCTAATTGTTTCTTCGCCTCTTCGATATCTTTAATTATTTCTTCTGCCAAACCACTTACCGAGTAATTATAATTTACAAAACCTATCTTTATCTCCCTAATTTCCCGAACGAAAAAATTTTCGTCCCCAAGCCCCGTGTCGCCAAAATATTCCATCCCCGCTTCATCCAGATATTTTTTCGTTTGCTCGACTCCTTTCGCGCCCTGATTAAGAATATGATTGTTTCCAAGATTCACGAGCTTGATATTGTTTTCCGCGAGGACTTTCGCCACCACCGGGTCAAAGGTAAAAACAAAATTCTTGCTTTCTCCCAACTTGGTATTCATGCTAACAGACTTTGCGTCCGTAATCGGCCCTTCAAGATTCCCAATAACAAGGTCATATTCGGATAATTTTTCTTTAATCGGTTCGAGAATGTAGTTGTAATCCCCTCTGCCGTATTTTTCCACTGCTTCCCGAATATGCCGGTCAAACATCATATCCCCGACGAAAAGAACTTTAATCGGTTTTTTTTCCGCATCATTGCTTTCCGGCAACTGATTGCTTTTTTCTTCTCCCAAATCAACCGCGCCTTGCATCGAGGATATGCTTTTTTGTTCTTGCGCCTTTTCCTCTCTCGCTTGCTGCCGTAAATTAACATTTTTTACGCAACCGGAGAGAAAGAATAACGACAAAAATAATAAAATGATTTTGAATTTTACATTGTCATTTTGCATTTTGATTTTTGATTTTTGCATTCAAAGATTATGTCTCCTTTCTCATCCGTCCGAAAAACTTTTACATTTCTTTTTTTCAGCGCCTCCAGAACCGCTTCCGTCGGATGTCCGTAGGAATTGTTTTTGCCGACCGAAATTACCGCCTCTTCGGGACTTGCCGCGTCGAGAAATTCTTCGCTCGATGAATATTTCGAGCCGTGATGGGCGATTTTCAGAAAATCAATGTCAACGTTCTCCCTACTCTCAAGAATTTCCTTTTCCGCTCCCGACTCGATGTCTCCGGTAAACAAAAATGAGTTCTCGCCGTAATCGAGGCGGGCAACAACCGATTTATCGTTCGCCTCGCCGACACTCGGATCAACTTTTCCCGCCGGGTATAATACTTTCATGTTTGCGTCATCAAACTTTATTTCTGTCCCGCGCCAGACTTCGAGCGTTTCGATTTTATTATAATCCAAAACTTCGCGCCACTCTTTGAAAACTTGTGTGTCTTTTTCCGCCGCGGTCGCAAGAATCTTGTCAATCTTGTAATTTCTCGCCGCCTCAATGAGACCGGCAATATGGTCTTTGTCCGGATGCGTCGCGATGACGATTTCAATTTCCCGGTCAAAATAGGGAAGATATTTCCCCAGTTTCGCCAGCTCGACTTTCCCGCTCGGGCCTCCGTCAATGAGAATCTGCCGCGACCCCTTTTGAATCAAAATCGAATCCCCCTGCCCGACATCAAGAAAAACAATCCGTAGGGGTCGGACACCTATGATTATTTGGTAGGAGAAATAGGCGAAGAGAATTAAAAGAATAATGATTGCGAAATAATAGATTCTATTTTTCATTTGCCGGCGCAATAAGTTTTTTATCTTTTCTTTTAAAATAATATAATCCCAAAAACAAAATCAAATAATATGCCGAAATATACTTCCACCCGAAATTTTTTACTTCAGCCGACGCCCAGGGCAGATTCGCCATCCATTGAACCGCAAACAATTCGGCTTTGAGCAAAATATAGGGCAAAAAGCCGACGAGCTTTCCGAGCGGAACGAAAATGAACCCCGCCATCCCCGCCGCGAATCCCATCCCCATTATAGCCGGTATCGCCGGTAAAATTAAGATATTGGCAATAGGGGAGACCAGAGAAAGTTTTTCAAAAGAATTGAGAAGAATAGGCAGGACAAAAATCTGGGCGGAAATTGTGAGAAATAAAATTTCTTTGAAAAAACTCAAGCCGCTCCCCCGCTGAAATTTTTTTTCGAAAAGGGGAGAGAGATAAACAATTCCCAAAGTCGCAAGAAATGACAGCTGGAAACCGGCGTCGTATCGCAAAAGTAACGGATTAATTAATAACATAACCGCCGCCGCGAGCAAAATCGCATTCGCGGAATTCGCCAGTCTCCCCTCCTTCATCGCCCAAATGACAAGCCCGCCCATAATCCCCGCCCGCACTGCTGAAGCGGGCGCGCCGGTCATCAAGACAAAAAGTATAATCCCCAAAACCGCGAAAGAAAAAACTTGCTGGCGCCAGAGCCCGAGTAGAATCCCCGCTTCCATGAGAAACGCCGCGACGATTGTCACATTGTATCCCGAAACCGCGACCGTGTGCGTCGTTCCTGTTCGCTGGAAAGCTTCGCTCAAATCTTTGGTCATTCTTTTGCTCCCGCCTAATAATAAGCCCTTAAGATACGCTCCTTCCGGATCGGGAAAAATTTGGGATAATTTCTCCTCGAATTTGTTCTTCACCGCAAGCAGAGTTTGCATTCCTCCATTTCCCCTGTTTTTACCCAGCAAAACTATTTCGGGCTTGCTGCAAATTCTGTAAATTTTATCTTTCGCCAGGTACATTTGGTAATCGAAGTTGGAATCTTCGTAGTTTTTCGGCTCTTGCAGGATGCACTTTACTCCCAGCTCATCGCCATAATTATATGTCGGATAAATGGCCGTATTTATCAGTATTTTATTTTTTTCATTGTCTCCAATAATAATTTTCTGGTATTTTTCATCAATATCCGGCTCCCTAATAACCAATTCTCTGAATTCTGCTGGGCCTAATTTATCACTGGATAAATTATTTCTCGCCGCGTTTAATGAAATATCTGTACGCCAAATTCCAAGAGCCAAAAACAGAAAAGCCGCACTCGCGACCACGGCCTTTTTGTTTTTGTGATTGACGACAAAAACAACAATTCCCGCCGCGACAAGAATCAAGAGAATATATTTTTCGATTTCAAAAAACGACGCCAAAAAAACACCGAACAAAGAACAAAAAGACAGGATGAAAAATATTTTAGACTTGGTCATGCCCCAATTATACCAAAAGAAACGGACAAAATCCCGTTTCTTTTTTCTCTCAAAACATCTAAATGGTATTTATATTGTCATTACACCCCCGCCAAAGGCGGTGGCTTGATGAGTGGGATCGCCTCAAAGGCGATATTTCCCAATCACTCGTTTGTTAAATTAATTAGCGTTGTTGAAAATTATCATCTTGGGCGCTTTGCTCCCGGATATACTTCTTGATTATCTCCTCGTCAAATCCCACGGTTGAGACTGCGTATCCACGCGCCCAAAAGTGCGCTCCGGTGTAGTTTCTGTCTTTGCTCTGCATTCTGGCAATCGCGATAGCGCTTTTGCCTTTCAGAAACCCGATGATCGAGGCCACGGCGTATTTGGGAGGAATTTCAATGCACATGTGGACGTGATCGATGCTCAAACTGCCTTCGGTGATTTGACTTTCCTTTTGCTTGGCCAGCTCGTGCAGTATCCTGGCCAATTCTTTTCTGATCTTGCCATAAATCACGCTTTTCCTTCTTTTGGGCACAAATATCACGTGATATTTGCAATTCCATTTCGAGTGGGATAAACTTTGGTATAGGTTTGACATAATGTTGTTTATGAGCAACTGGCCACTCATCGAGGCCACAGTCTCATTTTACAGCATTGTGTCTTTTTTTGTGGTTGCCGGAACGGTAAAACCTATTCCAGTCTCACCAGTAGAACTGGTGGATTACCTTCTGGTAAAACTATTTACCCAATGTCGATAATTTTTATTCTCGCCGTCTTTCCGGCAATTATTTTTATCGAACTTTTGGGCACTGCCAAATGATACGCCAAAAGCGCGACAACTTTTTCATTGGCTTTTCCTTTTTCCGGCGGAGCGGTGACTTTCACCCTATATTCTCCTTCGGAAATTTTCAGGACTTCGTTTTTCCCCGCTCGCGGGGTTACCTTGACATAAATTCTCATAAATCATTCACCATTCAATGTTGGGGTCGCCCTAACCTTGAATGTTAGAAAACATAATTTTTCCTCGCCTGTCCGCAAAAATCGCTTGCAGTTTTTTCTTTTTAGCAAACGCCAGGCCCTTCTTCTTCCCCATCAGCACCAAGACCTTGGCCCGACCATCCGCCCATTCGGTTTTTTTGTGAATCACCAGCACCGAGCGAATTTCAAAAGAAAATTTTCCCGTATTTTTCGGATTGATAAGATGATGAACGTTTTTTCCTTTATGTTTCCATTGCTTTTTTATAACTCCAGACGTGGCCACTCCCTCATTGGAAATATAAACCGCCGTTTCTTTGTCCGTCGCGCCCTCGACCGGCAATTTCCACTTTTCGCCTTTTTTATTTCGGCCGGCGGCATAGGCATCGCCGTTTACGTTGATAAAGAAATTTTTCCAGCTTCTTTTCCGCAAAAATTCCGCCGCTTGGTCAATGATATATCCCTTGGCAATGCCGGTGAAGTCCATCCGGCGGGAAAAAAATATTTTGTTTTGTTCTATCCTCAAATCAGCCGGCAATTTTTTGAATCTTTCAGATTTTAGTTCTGTTTTTTTGGCCTTCGTTTCGGCGCTTTTATATCCGATATTATCCAGAACATCAATCACTCGTGGATCATATATTCCGCCGCTTTCCTGATGATAAAAAAGCGCTCGCTTGGCAAGATAAAGTATATCGGGCGAGGCCTCTTGCCAAACGCCTAAATTTTTGTTGAGTCGCGACAGTTCGCTTTCGGGATTGAATCGGCAAAAAACTCTTTGCTTCTTGCGAAAGAGATTTTTTATTTTTCGAATATCGACTCGCGCTCTTGCCTGCTCTTTTTTGCTCGCAACGACAATGATTGTTTCAACCTCCGTCCCAAGAGCGAAAAAAGTTGATTTAACTGATTTCCTTTTCATTTGAAAATCCGGGGAAATAATTTTCGGATAAGGCACGTTCTTAGTTAACTTTTTCTTTGATCTCCTGCTTTATTTTGTCATCAATCTCATCAGGAAGCATATCGCCGGGAGGATTATGCTCTGTCGCCTCGCGGTAAATGAGATTTTTTGCCTTATTCGCCGCTTTTTTGAGAAAATCTTTTTCGGGCTTATCGATTGAAATTGAAAAAGGAGAAAGTTGAACTGAAAAAATTCCGCCGAGGAAAGCGACGGCAATTGCAATGACTATGATGATAAGCAATAATTTTTTAAACATGTTTTTTCTTGTCATCCCGAGCGGAGTCTCGACGAATAGTCGAGACGAAGCCGAGGGATCTGGGTTCATAATCTGATGGCTAGCCATTGCGTACGCACGCAGATTCCTCCACTCCCCCCGACTATAAAGTCGGGGGTCGGTCGGAATGACAGCATAGCTATCGAATCTCCACTTTCCCAAAATATTTTTTGATATTCTTCGCTATTTTTTCCAGATCAATTTTTTTTCCTTGCGTCCTTTTTTTGAGCTTTGGGTCAAGGATTTTTCCTTTGTCTTCAAAGGCTTGCAGAACGTATTTTTTGGCTCCTTCGAGCCACTTGCCAATTTTGGCAAAATCTTCCTCCTTGTGCAAACCCGGAACAGCCGTCGTTCGGAATTCATAATCAACCCCCGAATTTCGGATCAAATTGACACTTAACTTAATACGCTCGATATCCACTTTGCTATTCGTCGTGGAATTATACTTTTCTGGGCTATTTTTGATGTCCATCGCCACATAGTCCAACAATTTTTTAGCATACAAAAGCCTCAAAATATCCGGCCGAGCTCCATTTGTATCCAACTTAACTTTATAACCCATTTTTTTGATCCTGCGAATAAATTCAACGATATCCGGCTGAATCGCCGGTTCCCCGCCGGTAATACATACGCCTTCCAGCTTTCCTCGGCGACTTTCTAAAAAATCAAAAAAATCCCTCTCTAAAATACTTGATACTTGATACTCTATACTTGATACTAATTCAGGGTTGTGGCAAAAGGGACAGCGAAAATTACAACCCACAGTGAAAACGGTCGCGGCAATATGACCGGGATAATCGATCAAGGTTAATTTTTGCAAACCACCAATAACCATAAAAGAAAAATATCAAAAGCCGAAGAATCGAAATTTTTGCAGAAAATTTTGTTTGAGGATATGATTTTTGTCGAAAAAAATACGTGATAGATTCGCGTCTGAAGTATTTTTTCGCAACAAAAATCGTATCCGAGTTAATTTTCAAAAAAATTTCGATTCTTTCGGCGATCTTTATATATATGCGAAGTTATCCGACCACAAATTCTTTCCTATCAGCAAACTCCGTCGCTTTCCCCGCGTTCCACTGCTCCACGGGGCGGATATAGCCGACGATCCGCGAATAAACCTCGCATTTTTGCTCCACGACACACTTTGGGCAAAGATCGTGCTCGCCCGTGAGATACCCATGCGACGGACAGATACTGAAAGTGGGAGTTAAAGTGAAATATGGAAGAGAATATTTTTCGGAAATTGTTTTGACAAGCTTTTTGGTCGTTTCGATATCCCGAATCCGCTCGCCCAAAAATCCATGAAGAACTGTCCCGCCGGTATATTTTGTCTGAAGAGATTCCTGAAGATCAAGAGCCTGAAAAAAATCTTCGGTGAAATTGACCGGCAGCTGGGTTGAGTTGGTATAATACGGCTCGGCTTTTTTGGTTTTTCCGACTTGACCATTAGCGAAAATCATATCGGGATATTTTTCCCGGTCTTTTCTGGCAAGTCTGTATGCCGTTCCCTCGCCGGGAGTCGCCTCGAGATTGTATAAGTTGTCCGTCTCTTCCTGGTACTTCAGCAATTGATCACGCATGTGCACGAGAACTTCTTCGGCAAACTTTATTCCCTTTACGGAAGAAGTGGTTTCGCCCGTAAAATTCTTGAGAGCTTCATTGACTCCGATTATGCCTATCGTGGAGAAATGGTTCGCCCAACATTCTCCGCGCCGCTTATAGATGCTGTCGAGATAGAACCTGGCATAAGGATAAAGTCCCTTTTTCGTAAAATTACTGACAATTTTTCTTTTTGTTTCAAGGCTTTCTTTGGCGAGATCCATCAACTTGTCAAGCCTCTCAAAAAAATCTTTCTTATTTTTGGAGAGATATCCGATCCGCGCCATATTTATCGTCACAACGCCGATGGAGCCCGTGAGGGGGTTCGCCCCGAATAATCCGCCCCCTTTTTTATAGAGTTCTCTGTTATCGATCCTCAACCGGCAGCACATCGAACGGGCGTCTTCCACATCCATATCTGAATTTATAAAGTTGGCGAAATAGGGAATGCCATACTTCGCAGTCATTTCCCAGATGGGCTTCAAATGTTCGTCGTCCCAATTGAATTCTTTGGTTATGTTATATGTTGGAATGGGAAAAGTGAAAACCCGCCCGTTGGCGTCGCCTTCGGCCATCACTTCGGCAAAAGCCCGGTTTATCATATTCATTTCCTCCTGAAAATCCCCGTATTTTTCTTTTTGAGGAACGCCGCCGATAACTGCTGATTCCTCGGCCAGAGTTTTTGGCGGAATAAGGTCGATGGTAATATTTGTGAAGGGTGTCTGAAATCCAACGCGAGTCGGCACATTCACGTTGAAAACAAATTCTTGCATGCATTGCTTGACATCTTTATAGGATAATCCGTCATACCTTACAAAAGGCGCCAATAGGGTATCAAAATTCGAAAAAGCCTCTGCTCCAGCAACCTCGCCTTGAAGGGTATAGAAAAAATTTACCATTTGACCCAGGGCAGTCCGCAGGTGTTTGGGCGGTTTGCAGGCGATTTTTCCAGGAACACCAGTAAAACCGCGCCGCAGGAGATCCTGAAGGTCCCAGCCGCAGCAATAGGCAGCGATTTTGTCAAGATCGTGGATGTGAAAATCCCCTTCGTCGTGCGCATCACGGATAGCTTTTGAGTAGACGCGGTTGAGCCAATATTTTGAGCTGACAATCGAGGAAATATAGTTGTTAAGCCCCTGTAGAGAATAGCTCATGTTGGCATTTTCCTTCACTTGCCAGTCGATTTCCTGAATGTATTTGTCAACAAGATCAACTGCCTCTTTCAATGCCTCTTCCGATTCGCGGATTTTGCGGTGCTGTTCGCGATAAAGTATGTAGACCTTGGCCGTTTCTTCAAAATCAAGAATCATCAAGACCCGCTCCACGAGGTCCTGGATTTCCTCGATTTCCGGAACGTAGCCTTTTTTGTAGTTCCTGTTGAGAAGCCGGACAACTTTGTCAGAAACTCCTTTGGCATCCGCCAATTTCCCTTCTTCCGTTTCCGCAAAAGCTTTCATCACTGCACGCGTGATTTTCTCCTGGTTGAACGGAACGACTCGGCCGTCGCGCTTCACCACGCGATCAATGCAATTCTGGAATATTTCTCTCTTCCCCCGATTGACCATTTTCTGGCCTTTTTTTACGGCAATCATTTTTGTTTTCACCCCCGTTTTTTAAGAATTATGTGAAAGCTTCTCTGCTTCTTTTTTAAAACTATCCGCGCTACCAAAACTTTTGTAAACTGATGCGAAACGCAGATAAGCTACGTCGTCCAAGCCCTTCAATTTTTCCAAGACCAGATTGCCAATTTCCTTCGAGGATACTTCACAATTTCCCTTCTGCTGAAGCCTGAATTCAACTTCATCCACGATTTCATCAATTTTCTTATCATCCACCGGTCTTTTTTCCAGAGCTTTTTTAATCCCCGTTTCCAGTTTCTCGCGATTGTAATCTTCTTTTCGTCCATCTTTTTTGAGAACGGTGAAATTGAGAAGCTCCAATTGTTCATATGTGCTGAAGCGCTTTTGGCATTTTAAACATTCCCGCCGGCGGCGAATAACTTTTCCGTCAGAGGATTCGCGCGAATCGATTACTTTTGTTTCCGGATGAGAGCAAAATGGACAGAGCATAAAAAACGAGAATTAATAAGGGCGATTCATAGAATCCCCTTTTAGCCCTATATCTTGTGTTCTTGATAAGAATTTTATCACAATCAAAAAAGACCTGTCAAGAGGCTTTTTTTGGAAGATATTGAGTATTACTTCTTCATCTTCCTCCGGATAAACGCCGGGATTTCAAGTTCCTCATCTTCATCCTCGCCAATGGAACTGACTTTGCTTTCAAAACTGATTTGCCTTTTTGGTTTAGCCGAAACTTTTTCCTCGATGATGAATTTCGGTTTCTCTTCAATTCCTGCCGGCGTGCCGACCAGAGAGGGAGCTGAAGTTTTTTCAACAATAGTTTTAGCAGCTTCTTTGCTCGCGGCCGAAGGGATTCCCGCCAACTCGCTGACTGTTTCCGAATCAAAACCAGCCGCGATGACCGTCAGATGCAATTCTCCCTTCTTGGCTGACTCGTCAATTGTGGCGCCAAAAATAACTTTGGCGTTGGGATCGATGCTCTCGGTAATGATGTTAGCCGCTTCGTTGATTTCCAGCATGGTCATATCCGGACCGCTGCTAACATTGAATAATATTCCCTTGGCTCCATCAATCGAGAATTCAAGAAGCGGGCTGTTGATAGCCATCTTGGCCGCCTGCGTCGCCCGATTTTCTCCCGAGGCAATCCCAATACCCATAAGAGCCGAACCGGCATCCTGAAGCACCGTCTTGACGTCGGCAAAGTCAACGTTCACGATACCGGGCTTCGAGATAAGGTCGGAAATTCCCTGCACGCCCTGGCGCAGAACATCGTCCACCACCCGAAAAGCGTTCACCAAAGTTGTTTTCCGGTCAATGATTTGAAGAAGACGGTCATTGGAAATGACAATCAAAGCGTCAACCCGGTCTTTCAAATTTTCAAGACCCTCAAGAGCAATTGCTTTTCTCTGCGCGCCTTCAAAACTGAAAGGTTTGGTCACTACCGCGATGGTGAGTGCTCCGGCCTCTTTAGCAACCTCGGTCACGATCGGCGAAGCTCCCGTCCCAGTTCCGCCACCCAATCCGCAAGTGACAAAAACCATATCGGAACCCTTGAGAACCTCGGCAATTTCGTCCCGATTTTCTTCAGCGGCCTGGCGGCCGATTTCCGGATTCATGCCCGCTCCCAGTCCCTTGGTTAAATTTTTTCCAATATGAACTTTTTCGCTCGCTTTTGAATGATGCAAATCCTGTGCGTCAGTATTCACCGACACAAATTCAACTCCTCGCAACTTGCATTCCATCATGCGGCTAATGGCGTTTCCGCCGGATCCTCCCACGCCGACTACTTTTATTCGGGCAAATGTTTCAATCTCCGGTTTTATTTCAGCCATAAAAGTTTTAAAAATGACTAATAATCCAGTAAATTAATCTAGCATACAGCCCTAAAAAATGTCAAGAGAACAAAAATCAGTGAACAGTGATCAGAAAACAGTGAACAAAGAAAGCGGCAAGTAATGAATTTCTACTGGTCACTGATCATTGATTACTGGTCACTGATCTATGGCAAAAATTTCCTAAGCCATCCTTTCATCTTGTCAACTGTGTGGCTGATTTTGGGAAGTCCGTCAATCGCCGGCAGCCTCACTCTCAAATTGCTCGGGGAGCTTATCATCGTTTCTTCAATCCCCCAAAGTGCCAGTCCCGTTGCTGTGACATACCCCGGCTCATCCACTTTGTCAACAATCCCCCCCAACTCCAGCGGAAAACCGGTTTGGGCCGGAAGGCGCAGAATTTTTTTGGCAAGATCAACCACACCGGGCAGTTTTGCTCCTCCGCCGACAATGATCGCCCCTGCCGGAAGCATTCCCGATCGGTTAGTTTTTCGCAGCTCCTTGTCAATCATCGTGAAAATTTCTTCAAGCCGCGCTTCGACAATCTCTGCCACGTGGTGGCGGGAAACTTCTCCCTCTTCATTTTGGTCAATTTCGGCAAGGTTAATCTGATCTTTCTTGCCGATTTCATCAGGCAAAGCCGAACCGTAGTTTACCTTCACTTTTTCCGCTACATCAATCGAGGTGCGAAGACCTATGGCAATATCATTGGTAATATGTCCTCCGCCAATCGGGACTACGCCGACTTGGACAAGATCTCCCTCTTCATAAACCGCAAAGCTGGTTGTCCCGCCCCCAATGTCAACCAGAATCACCCCCAGTTCTTTTTGTCTTTTGTTGAGCGCCGCTTTGGCCGCCGCGAGAGCCGAAAAAATCATATCGTCCACTTCAACCCCGGCCTGATAGATGCACTTGGAGAGATTTTTGATGATCGGTGTCGAGCCCAAAATCAGCATCGCGTTTACTTCAAGACGAATTCCGTTTATACCCAAGGGATCCCTAATGTCTTTTTGATCATCAACGGCGAAACTACGCGGTATAACGTGAATTATTTCCGTATTCGAAGGAAGGGAAATGGTTTCCGCCGCCGTGAGTGAGCGCATAACGTCATCACCGGTGATTTCTCCGTCCGCTTTTCCAATCGCCACCACCCCCTGGCTTTCCTGATATTTGATATGACTGCCGCCGATGCTCACCAGAGCCCGGGAAATCGGGATTCCCGAAGTCCGTTCCGCGTTTTTCACCGCATCACTGATCGCTCTCACCGTCTCTTCCACGTCGGCCACCACCCCCCGGCGTATGCCAAAAGAAGGAGCAATGCCCACTCCCATTACGCGCGGCTTTTCCTCTTCCTCAAATTTTTGCAAAATCACGACTCGGACATTGGACGAGCCAACATCAAGACCGATTACGGTATTCCCTTTACTCATTGGATTACACTCAAATTATACAAAAAATCTAGAATCTCTGCAAAAACAAATCTCTGATGTAGGGATAGAAAATTATTGCGCCGATCACGATCGCCCCGAGAGAGGCAATGAGCACCGCCGCCGCCATAATGTCTTTGATGAGCTGGGCATAAGGGTGAACACGGGGTTTCAGGATATCAACCACCCTTTCGAGGATTGTGTTTATGAGTTCAACTGCCAGCACGGAAAATATAACCAAAAATAGGGCCACCTTCTGCCAGTCGCGAATGTCGAAGACAAACATTAAAATCACGATGAAAATCCCTATCAGTAATTCCATCTGAAAATTCTGCTCGTTTTTGAGAACGTACTTCAGCCCCCGAAAAGCGCAACGAAAGCTTTTGACAAATTTTTTAAGATTATCCACAAACGAATTTTAAATTTAAAACTTAAAATTTAAAATTTCATCTTGTATCTCATACGTTCTTCTCCCGTGCTTCATTCCCAAAAGATGCAGAACGCCGTGTGACAAAACAAAAGCCAATTCTTTTTGAAAAGACACATTTTTCTCCTTGGCTGATTTTTTAATCACCTCTGGACACAAAAACAGCTCCCCTTCAACTCCTTTTTTATTATACCCCGAAGAATAATTAAAAGAAAGTATATCGGTCGGCTTGTTTTTTTTGCGATAAATGCGATTTAATGCCCGAATTTTTTTCTCGCCCACCAAAACTATCGATAAAGACAACTGATTTATTTTTTTCCCGGACAAAAAAAGAGTTTTTTTTGCAACTTTTCTAATAAAAGATTGACTGATTTTTCTCCCTGCCGATGATTTAGCAATATCAACATTTATCATAAAAACATAAAAAGTTCGTCTGGCAAAGCCTGACACATTAATTTTGCCTGCCCGAAATGCTTTGAGTGTTAATATGCGTTTTATTCTTTGGCAGTATTTAGCACACCGCTGGAATTATAATAAGGCAGGGCGCATTTCAAAGCAGGCGGGAACTTTGCACTTTTAACTTTGAACTTTTTCCAGCTCCTCCTCCACCACTTTCTTCACCACATCTCCTTCCGCCTGTCCTTTGAATCCCTTCATCACCGCGCTCATAAGTTTTCCAAATCCGGATTTATCATTTACCCCAATCTCGGAAATCTTGGCTTTTACAACTTCGCGGATTTTTTCTTCGCTAATCTGTTTCGGCAAATAATTTTCCAAAATCGCGAGCTCCGTTTTCTCTTTTTCAGCCAAGTCCGCCCGGCCGCCTTTTTCATACTCGGAGATCGAATCTCTTCTCTGCTTTGCCTGGCGACGAACGACAGTGATGATTTCTTCATCCGGCAGAAACTCTTTGTCCTTGGCTTTTATTTCGATCTGATGATTCCTGATGGCCGAGATAAGAAAGCGCAAAACTCCCGCCTTTTCCTTTTCGCCGGATTTGAGCGCTGTTTTGAGATCGGTTTCGATTTGTTGATGCAACATATCGGTGTGATGCTAATCTACTAATAAATGCCTGCCCGAAATGCTTTGATTATTATCTAAGCGATTACAAAATAACAAGCTAATAAGTTTATCGAGGAATAACAAACGTGGACAGAGACATTTCAAAGCAGGCGGGCTAATCAACTAATCACTAATCCACAAACATTATTCGTGATTCGTAGATTGGCATAAGATTCGTTGATTGGCATCATCCTTCCAATTTTCTCTTCACTCTTTTCAACGCTTCTTCGTCAAATTTGCCAATTTTTTTGAGTTTATCTACTTCCTTCTTTATTTTCGCCCGATACTGGGCCGAGAGTCTCATCTGGCGTCTGCTTTTTGGCTTTGCGTAAAATCGGCTGCTTCGAGCCGTGAGTAAAACGCCGCTTTGCTGAACGCGGCGGGAAAAACGCTTTATCAGACTTTCCGAGCTTTCCCGGTCTTTCTTTTTTACTTCGATCATTGAAACCTCCCTTCTAAATACAAAATACAAAATTCCAGTTTTTCTTTTTGTCATCCCGAGCGGAATTCCGCTTTAGCGGGATGAAGTCGAGGGATCTGCGTTTATAATCTAATGGCTAACCATTTGCTAACACACGCAGATTTCTCCACGCGTCCCGCAATTTATCTAAATTGCGGACTTGGTCGGAATGACAAGTTAAATAGGTTTTATGTCTTCTGATAATCTCGCGCCTCCAATCAAATGCAAATGAATATGAGGAACTTCCTGCCCGCCATACTCCCCAACCCGAATGAGCAACTTATAACCTTCCTTAGAAATTTTCAAATCATCAGCAATCTTTTTGGCAGTCAAAATCAATCTGCCCATCAATCGTTCATCTACTTCAGTTATATTTGCCACGCTCTCGATGTGTTTTTTCGGAATCACAAGGACATGCACCGGAGCAATCGGATGAATATCCCGAAAAGCAACAGTCAAATCATCCTCATACAGGAATTCCGTTGGGATTTCTTTTTTCGCGATTTTACAAAAAACGCACATATTCTCTACGAATTTCATTTTTTCAGTCTCTTTTTCACCTCATCCACTATTTTCCCCGCATCGATTATTTCCTGATTTCCGCTGGCCATATCCTTCATTATCACCGTCCCGTCAAGAGCCTCTTTTTGACCCAGAATCAAGGTTACCTCCACTCCCAAACGACCGGCTATTTTCATTTGCGACTTCAAACTTCCCCGCCCAAAACTTTCGGCGACCATAATCCCCGCTCTCTCCAAAGATTCAAACAAGCGAAGACTTTTTCTCTTGGCAAAATTTCCCAATTGCGCCAGAAAAATTCGGGGGTTGGGTTCCTTATGAACGCGAACGCCGAGCTTTTTCATTTCAATAACAAGTCTGTCCAGTCCCAAGCCGAAGCCCACTGCCGGCGTATCCTCCCCCCCAAGCATTTTTATGAGCTGGTCATATCTTCCTCCCCCACCCAGAGCATTTCTTTTGGATTTCCCGCTGTCATCCGAACCTAAAGCAGAAAAGAATTCAAAGACTGTTTTGGTATAATAATCAAGACCGCGAACAAGAGCTGAATCAAGTTCAAAAGGAATTCCCAGCTCCTCAAGATATTCAAGAAGTTCCTTGAAATGAATTCGGCACTCATCGCAGAGATGATCAATTGACTGGGGAGCATTCGTCCTCACTTGAATACACTTGTCTTCTTTGCAATCCAGAATTCGAAGCGGATTGGTGTCAAGTTTTCTTTTGCAGTCGATGCACAGTTTCTGTTTTTTTGATTCGAGATAGTGCACAAGCAGATTGCGATAATTCTTGCGGCAAGCCGGACAGCCGATACTGCTCACATGAACCTTGACGTTTCTAATACCCAGTTGGTGAATAATCCTCCAGCCCATCTGAATAATTTGGGCGTCCAAAACCGGATTCTGTTCGCCGATCACTTCGCATCCAAACTGGTAAAATTCCCGCCATCGTCCCTCTTGCGGTCGGTCGTAACGATAACAGGATCCTGTGTAATATAATTTCACCGGTCTGGGAAGAATATGCATCCCGTGCTGAATATAAGCGCGGGCAACGCCGGCCGTGAACTCCGGACGCAGACTCACCCTTTCCCCGCCCTTAGTGGAAAAAGAGTACATTTCTTTCTCGATAATATCCGTCCCTGATCCGATACTTCTTGTAAAGAGATTTGTGAATTCCACTAATGGCAAATCAACGCGTTGGTAGCCGAAATCAGTTGCCACTTTCTCGCTCACGCGCCGCACCTGCTGCCAATAAGGCTGTTCTTGGGGGAGAATGTCCCGCATCCCGCGCGGAGGCTGGAGGAGAAACTCTTCTTGAGGCTGTGCAGTCTTTAGCTTTTTTGCAGCCTTTTTTGAAATTTTTTGCTTGCGTGGCAATATAGTAAATTAAAAATTTAAAATGAAAAGTTAAAAATTAAGGTACTCGCTACGCTCGTGAACTATATTTAATAAAGTTGCGAAGCAACACCAAAATTTTTCATTTTTCACTTTTAACTTTTATTTCAAAAGAGCATAGCTCTTTTGAACGGCCACGCGCGTAACAATACTTTCCCAACAATATCCTTCCCCGGCACTGGTCCCCAGGAGCGCGAATCGGAAGAATATTTGCGGTTGTCGCCTATCACGAAATATTCCTGATCGCTCAACCCGACGATTTGATCCCCGCTTGTTTCCTCACTTGGCGGAAGATATTTGCTTTCGTCCAGGTCAAAGCCATTCGGGTTCTCGGAGTTGAATATTTTCACCCGCTTATCTTTTATCTCGATTTTTTCCCCCGGAAGACCGATAATTCTTTTGATATAATAAACGGAAAGATTTTGGGGATATCGGAAGACAACCACATCGCCGCGCTCAAGCTCCTTGAAGGATTTGACGGTAAAGAAGCTAATTTCTTTCTCTCCGTAATCAAATCCGACTTCGGTGGTCTTGTAGCCAAGCTCGTTGATGATCAGATATTCTTTATCCTCAAAATTGGGCTCCATTGAAGCTCCCTGCACGAAAAACGGCTGAATCAAAAAAACCCGCAAGGGAACGATAATCACCACCACCCAGAAAACCATTTTGATGATTTCCCAAAACACCCCGCCCACGCCGTACTCCTCGGATTGCGGGCTGTTTTTTTCTTGAGTCATAAAATACGATGCTAATCAGCAAATCTTATGCCAATCAACGAATCACGAATGCGAGATTAAAACAACAATATTGCAAAATAAAATTCGCAATCTGTAGATTCGCGTTCATTCGTTTATTCGCATCACAGCTATAATAGCAGGAAAAAAGCGACTTGGCAAGAGCGCCAATTCAGCTATACTGAAAATATGTCGAATAAAAAGATTACCTGGATAGTTATTGCTTTAATCGCTCTCGGCCTTGCTTTTTTAGCCGCTTTCGCCTTCGCTTTCAAATTCTACGCCACGAGCAAAAAAGTGATTGAAGTCCGGCCGCCGGATTCTTTTCTGGGAAGCTTAAAGGATATTACGTCTTCAAAGGAAAAAACTTTGCGCGGAGAAAATGAAGGGAGAATAAACATCTTGCTTCTCGGCCTGGCCGGCGAAAATTATCCGGGAGAAAATCTCACCGATTCCATCATCATCGCCAGCGTCAATCCAAAAACCTTCCAGACGGCCATGCTTTCCATCCCGCGGGATCTGTATGTCCAGATTCCGGAGACGGAAAGCTATACAAAAATAAACGCCCTTTACGCCCGCGGAAAAGACCTCCGCGGCCGTTCGGTCGACGGCATCGAAGATTTGAAAAAAGCCCTGACTGATATCACAGGACTTCCTATTCATTATTATATCGCTCTTGACTTTGACGGCTTCAAAAAAGTGATTGACGAGCTTAGTGGAATCAAGATTCAAGTTCCCAAGGACATTCACGACGAGCGTTATCCGGGGCCGAATTTCAGCTATGAAACTTTTGATATCGAAAAGGGCCTTTATACTTTTGACGGCGAAACGGCTTTGAAATATGCCAGAACCCGCCACGATGAAGACGGAGATTTCGGAAGGGCATACCGACAGCAGCTGATTCTCGAATCCGCCCGCCAAAAAGCTTTTTCAGTTCAGACGCTTCTTAATCTTCCGGCAATAAACAATATCCTGAATATTATCGGCGATCATTTGCGAACCGACGTGCCGCTCGACGAACTGGAATCATTTTTGGAACTTTCCAAAAAAATTGACACTCATCTTACTATCAATAAAGTGCTCGACGCCGGAAAACTAGAGAGTCTAATGGCCGTTTCGCACGTATATCTTGGGCACGTGCAGGCCTTCATTTTGATTCCGCGCACAGGAAAATATGACGAAATTCAAGAACTCGCCAAAAATATCTTTGACCTGGATTTAATCGAGCGAAAGAAAAAATCGGTTAAGGAGGAAAACGCAAAAGTAACCATAATTAACAAAAGCGGATTGGCAAATTTTGATAGAAAATTATCCAATCTGCTTCAAAAGATGGGCTACAACACAAAAGTTGTGATAAGTAGCGCGAACAAAACCATGCTTGCAGACCAAACGGCAATTTATGATATTTCAAAAACAAAGCCTTTTTCGGCGGAAGATCTTTCCAAAAAATTGGATGCCTCCACCGCTCAAAGCCTGCCAGCAGGTTTCTCCGCCCAATGTCAAAACACCGACTTGTGTCTTGTAACCGGCTTGGATTTGATCGATAATTTGAATTACGAAGAAGGAACTATCGAGGAACTGGAAAGCGAATATGACAAGCAACAGGTGAATGAGAGGGAATATATTGAGTTGTTAAAAAAAGGGTCAAATAAAAAATTTTAATTACTCTCAATTTGTCATCCCGAGCGAAGTTCCGATTTATCGGAACGCAGTCGAGGGATCTTTATGGATAACCTAATGGCTCGCCACTGCTTATGCACATAGATTCCTCGACTCCGCTTTGCTTCGCTCGGAATGACAATCCTATGTTAATGAAAACTATTCTCATCGCCGGTCTCGGCAATCCTGGAAAACATTACGAAAAAACCCGCCACAATGTCGGGTTTATGTTCGTGGATTATTTTTGGAAAGAATACCGCGACAAATTTGGATTCTCGGATTGGGAATTGAAGAAA
>Ga0210054_1001587_pt1 | contig 18652 bp, 17 predicted proteins | sample CryGeymeta201516_FD_185470 | JGI IMG/M metagenome (GOLD analysis project Ga0210054, IMG submission 185470) | Groundwater microbial communities from Crystal Geyser aquifers in Utah, USA - Crystal Geyser metaG 2015-16 (SPAdes) (version 2) | ecosystem: Environmental > Aquatic > Deep subsurface >... | reverse complement strand
TGCCTAACCGGTTAACGGGTATCAGGTTCAGAACCTGCTCTTTGGGAAGCCCTTCTGTCATGTCTGTTTCGATAAACCCGGGGGCAACCACATTTATAAGTATGTTTTTCTTGCCGACTTCACGGGCTAATGCCCTAGCAGCGCCTATCAATCCTGCCTTGGAAGCAGAGTAGTTTACCTGACCTGCCTGCCCTATCTGGCCTGATGCAGAAGAGATGACAACGATGCGCCCTTTTTTAGCCTTTAACATGGAGAATAATATTGTACGGGTTACATTGAAGAATCCGTCAAGATTTGTAGAAAGCACAGTGTCCCATTCGTTTTTTGTCATCCACATAAGGAGATTATCTCTGGAAATGCCTGAATTGTAGACCATGACATCAGGGGAGAAATCCTCTACCCTTTTTCCCAATGCAGTTTCTGTCTCTTCATAGCTGGAAACATCGAAGGGGATTAAATCACAGGCACTTCCCAGTTTTTCTATTTCTGATTTAACCTTTTGGGCAGCCTCATGATTGCTTTTGTAAGTCAACCAAATATCAAAGCCGGATTGAGCCAGCCGTAAGGCTATGGCGCGTCCTATTCCACGGCTACCACCAATTATTAACGCAATTTTTACCATAAGATTAAAATATAGAATCTCCTAACTAACTCCTTTCAAAAAATTAAAATGCCCTCTTTAAAAAAGAGGTAATAATCAAAAAACAGAACGACCATGAACGATTATACCAACTTTCTAATCTTTTGCACTCTGCTTATGGATGCTTATAGGAACTCCTGCTGTGCCGGCATAGAAAACTATGATCTCAGCAGAAGTGCTGCCTTCATTTTTTCCGAAATGCCATGTATCTACAACCTCGACAATTGAGTCGCCGGCTTTGAGATGTAATATTTTATTGTCTGAAGTTACCACAGTCAGCTCTCCGCTCAATAATACACCGGCGTTTATAACCGGGTGCTTGTGCAGCGGCAATTGCGCTCCAGGAGGAATTTTGATTCGTAAAATTGTTATCTCCGGCTTTCCATTTGTGTAGTCTGGCAGAGCTTTCCCATCCCAGCTTAAACTGGTTTTCGATAAAATATCTACTTTGACAGAAGCTGCTTCTTCGGCCGAAGCATAAATTGACAGGAATAATACCAAAAATCCCATATAAAGTAATTTTTTCATCATACTTTTTAATCCTTTCACACTTGATAGCCGCCAGCGTCAATGACGTTGTCCCTTCCTTTTGTTGAAGTAGGAAGGACGCTCTTGCCCATATATTAAGCTGCTACCTCCTTTCTGTCAAGATTTTTTTGCTGCAAAGCAGCAATGAGTTTTGGTATTTCTCTGTAACCTTTCACCCGCTTAAACTTCCTCTCAGCCCTTAGCAGCGCTGCCACAGCCCAACGCTGAACCATATCCCCTCCGCTCCACCTTTTGACCCGTCCAGTAATAGTGCGGGTTACGGAGAAGCAGGACTCAATAGGATTGGTAGTAGCGAGGGTCTTTCTTAAAAGCCCAGAAACTCCGAGCTTGTGCACAGTGAGGGTTTCCTCAATGCCTTCTCTGAGGCTCGCAGCAGCAGAGGGATTTAGCCTCTCCAGATACCTTACGGTCAAATCAAGGGATTCCTTTGCCTTATCATAATCAGTCATGTTATAGGCAGTCCTTATCCTCGCATCTATTGCCTCCTGATGCTCAGGCGGAAGATGATCCCGCACATTTCTCCTCTTGTGCTGCTGACACCTCTGTACAAGGACATCCGAGCCGAACTTCCTTGCCACAGATGTCCTTAATGCCTTTGAGCCGTCAAGCACAAAGAGGTAATCTTTACTCATATCAAGCCCACGCCTCTCAATATCATCAAGCAGATTGTTACAGACCGTGGAGTTCTCAGTTGCCCCTTGCCATAGCCCAAGGATATGCTTCCTGCCTGTCTTATCCAATCCCAGGGCGACTACAAGCATCTGCCTCTTGAACTCTATGCCATCTATAAATATCGCACAAAGCTCTAATCCCGAAAGCTCCCTCTCCATAAACTCCCTCATCTGCTCTGCCGTTGCCTTTATGAAGTGCCTGCTTATGCTGGACTTCTTTATCCCATAACCGCTTACAAAAGATTCTATTGCCTCTTCATAGTTGCGGCTCGATATTCCCAATACCATCTGTTTCATTACGGACTGCTTCATCTTCATAGGGTTCTGAAATGCCTTGTATGTGTTTAGCTGTATCTCCTTATTGTCCCTGCTTCTCAAACGAGGACGGTCTATCAAGACCTTCCGCCTATCGTAATACACCGGGCTGATCTGTCTCCCCCACCAGTTGGCTGTCCTCAGAGGATTCCTTGCATTCTTCCTGCCGGCAATCCGCTCGCACTCAGAATCTATCACAGCCGATATAAGCATAAGCCCAACATCCTGTGACAATTCCTCTACCGCATCCGGAATGCCAGCCAGGACATCTGCTACCGGCAGAGGAAGTTCCAGTATTATCTGATTGTCCCTGATTTCCCTAATCTTTCCATTTGCCTTTTTTGCCATGTTACGGTATCTTTTACTCATAGAAGCGGCCTCCTTTAAATAAGTTTTTGGTTAAATTAGTTTAATCGAGGTCGCTTCTTACTTCAACAACTTTAGGGACATTGTCCGCTCGACAATGACAGCATAAAGACTGATTTATATTTGATACCCCGTAGCTTGCCGTAAGGTGTTTTAATCCATTCCGCTGTCTTTCTTAAAAGCAGTTGTTTCAGCTAAAATCAAATATAGAGATGAGAAACATGACCCCTAAAAGATTTTTCTATGCAGCCATTGTTATTTTATGGGTTGCCGCTACGGCTCTTCTTTTATTCAGGCATTACGGCTCAAATCAATCCGCTTCTTTTGCTGCGAATAAAAATATTTTTTCTGAAGAACTATACAAAGGGCAGTGGATGGGGCTTTATTATAAGGGTGAAAAAACAGGATATTCCCACAGGAAGGTTGAAAAGGTAGGTGACGGGTATAAAATTTCAGAACAGATGAAGATGAGGCTCAATGTTATGAATGTTCAGAAGGAGATAGAGACATTTGCCGCCGCATATCTTGGTCCTGATATGAAGCTTAAAGCCTTTGACTTTATGCTTAACTCTGATGTGGCCATGAATATAAAGGGAAGGGTGGAGGGCAGGAATCTTAAGGTATCTATGGAAACCGCAGGCACAAAAGCTGAACAGGTGATTGCCTTGAAGGATGAACCTTCTCTCAATCTCTCGCTGATTCCGAATATTCTTAAGGAGGGAATTAAAACAGGAAAGAAACTCAGCACGATTATCTTTGACCCTATGACCATGACTCAGGAGCGCATTCTTGTTGAGGTGGAAGGGAAAGAGCGGATAATGTCAATGAATGTTATGCGAGAGGCCTTCAGGCTGCGCGGGTCGTTTAAGGGCATTAAATTTTCAGTATGGCTTACTGAAAAGGGAGAGGTATTGAGAGAGGAAAGTCCGCTTGGATTTGTATTGATTAAAGAAACCGAAGCTGATGCGATACAAATAGGGAACCCGTCCGTGGACCTTATTGCACAGGTTGCAGTTCCGTTTAATTTAAAACTCCCCCCTGATACAAAATATCTCAGGGTAAAGCTTTCAGGAATTAATTTAAAGGTTCTTGAACTTGACGGCGGAAGGCAGAATCTTAAAGGAAATGTGCTGGAGATTAAAAAAGAGGAAATTACGAGTAATCCCCCCACACCCCCCTTTACTAAAAAGGGGAAGGGGGGATTATTGGAAGAATATTTAAAGGATACGATGTTTATTCAATCAAAAGGCCCTGAGATTGTTTCTATGGCAAAGGAAATCGTAAAGGACGAAAAAGATGCATTAAAGAAGGCAAGGCTTCTTTATGATTGGGTTTACAGGAATATCAAGAAGACCCCGGCAATAACAATCCCGATGGCAACAGAGGTTTTAAAATCAAAGAGAGGCGACTGTAATGAGCATACAACGCTCTATACCGCACTTGCGCGCGCAGCAGGAATACCAACAAGGATTGCACTCGGGCTTACGTACAAGGACGGCTATTTTTATTACCATGCATGGCCTGAGATATTTATTGGTCAATGGATTGCGATTGACCCGACACTCGGCCAGTTTCCGGCAGACGCAGCGCACATAAGGATTACAACAGGCGATATAGACAAGCAGATGCAGATATTGTCTGTTATAGGCAAGATAAAGATTGAGGGGCTGGAGTATAGATAAGAATTTGCCAGAATCCTGCAAGTGAGCAGATAACGTTTGAGTGCTTAAGAAGTCCCCTTCGGGATTTGGGGGTCAGTCATAATTACTCTGTTATCTGATGTTGTAATGGAAAGTATAATAAAAATCATGGGATGTGTCCCTCAGCCTAAATAGCCTAAATTAGTTCGTGTACATTGTGTCCGTGCAGTTCAAATTTTATCTTTGTCTGTTTGCGTAATGGTGAAATTCTTTTTTCTGCAAGGTCAATATATTCTTGGCTTATGTCGTAGCCCACAAAGTTTCTTTCTGATTTTATTGCTGATACCGCTGTCGTTCCGCTTCCCATAAATGGGTCAAGAATTATGTCGTCTTTGAATGAGTAGAGTTGAATTAAACGATATGGCAATTCTTCGGGAAAAGGTGCAGGGTGTCCTATTCTTCTTGCGCTTTCAGCGTTCATTGTCCAAATAGATTTAGTCCAGGCCATAAACTGTTCTTTCGTAATTGTGTTATATTTCCCTTTTCCAATTCTGTTGTAGTCCCCTTTTGAGAAAACTAAAATGTATTCGTGAATGTCTCGGAGAATAGGATTAGCTGCACTTAACCAACTTCCCCACGCTGTTGATGGACTTGCACTCGCTGCTTTATTCCAAATAATTTCTCCTCGCATATTAAACCCAATGTCAAGCATTATTTTTGAAATGTAGTCTGAAAGCGGGATATAAGGTTTGCGACCAAGGTTTGCAACATTAATACAAGCACGCCCACCATTTACAAGAACTCTGTAAGTTTCTTTAAATGAATTTTCAAGTAACTGTAAATACTCCTTCAATGAAAGGTCATTGTCATATTCTTTAGAAACATTGTAAGGCGGTGAAGTAATCATTAAATGAATAGAGTTGTTTGGCAACTCTATCATATTCTCGGCAGAACCCCCAATAAATTTATTTAAATATTTTTTGGGTAATTTATTCTCGGTTTTATCAATAACTTTTTTCCCCTCAAGCATTGAATATAACTTGGAGTTGTAAAACTTTGAACTGTCGTGATTAATCCTTCCGTTTGTTCCGAAAGAACTAGTTGTTGTTCCCTTTTTCATTTTTTTAGTCATTTTGCCAAAGTTCTAACCATCTTTGGAATGGTTTAAAATCAATATTTTCTTTAGTCCAGTCAATAGGGATTTTGAATGTCCCTTTATGTTCCACTAAATTTACTAATGCTTCGGCTAACATTTCAACACCTCTTGGATTTGTTCCCTCAACTGGAAGTTTGATATATTTTGTTCTTCCGAGTTTTTTAAAAATCTCCTCCTGAACTTCGCAAGGGATATAATAAAATCCTCCGCCATTATTCCAATTAATTTGCACTAACGCCATATCACAACTTGGGTGATAGTTGTCTAAAAATTCCCTTGCCTTAACTCTGTCAACAGTCCAAATTAACTTTACTCCTCCAAAATTTCTTCCAGTAATTGTCTTGATAGAAATAGGATTATTATAAACTGTAACATCTACTTCCGCTTGGGTAATTGGAATTTCCGTCTGAACATTTTCTTCCCCGAATTTGTAAATAAATAGTGCTACAATGATTTTTTCTCTTACTGAACCGACTTCCATTCCTATTTTTCCTGCTCTTGAACTTTCTAACTCTGCAAGATGAAATAATTTTGGTAGCTTATTCTGAATTTTTGCAATTACTTCTTTGTCTTCAAAGAGTTCTCTTATTTTTAAGTTCATTTTATTTTAGTGTCTTTCCGTTTTATTGTTTCCAAATATTAAAGGCAGAATGTTAGATTGATGATAGATTGTTAACCCCTGTGTTGTCAACAAAAATTCCAATAAATATCGTAAGATAAAAACTGCCATGAAAGGTTATCAAATTATTCTGCTGATAAGCTTTATCCTTGTTGCTGCCTTCGGCTATGGGCTTAAGTTTCTCAATCTGCGCCATCTGAGAAAATACGGTGATATTGTGCCTGAGGAATTCAAGGATTATATAGATGCTCAACTATTGAAAAAGACAAGGGACTACACCTTAGAGCAGAGCCGGTTCGGATTCATAGAATCTATTTTCGAAAATATCCTTGTTCTGGCATTTTTCTTCGGAGGATTGCTGAATATGTATAACTCCTGGATTGAGTCCTTCAATATGCCGTTTGTTCTTTCCGGCGTGGTGTTCTTCCTAGCCCTGAGTTATGCAAATACAATTATTTCCATTCCCTTTGACCTTTACGGCATATTCAGGATTGAAAACAAGTACGGCTTTAATAAAATGACATGGAAACTCTGGATAAGCGATTTCATGAAGTCAATTATACTCTCCACGATATTCATCGGCATAATGACGTCAGGCGCATTGTATTTAATGAAGGCAAGCCCGGATTTCTGGTGGCTGTTTGTCTGGCTCTTTTTCCTCTTATTCAGCATCTTCATGATGTATATCTCTCCGTATGTTATTGAACCGCTATTCAACAAGTTTACGCCGATAGAGGATGAGGAGATTGAAGGCTCAATAAGGGACTTAATGAAAAAGGCCGGGATAAAGATAAGCCGGGTATTCAAGATTGATGCGTCAAAGAGAAGCGCACACACAAATGCCTATTTTACGGGGATAGGAAAGGTGAAGAGGATTGTGCTTTATGACACGCTTTTGAAGAAGATGGAAAGGAGCGAGATTCTCTCTGTTCTTGCGCATGAGGCCGGGCACTGGAAGAAAAAGCATGTCCTTAAAATGCTTATTGTTGTAGAGGCCATGTCCCTGATAGGCGTTTATATTTCGTTCATGATGATAAAATCGGGAATCCTTCTAAGGATTTTCAATATTCAGAATGACACGGTCTTTGCAAACCTTCTCATACTGGGGTTTGCAGGAGGAATAGTGTCTTTTCCGCTGACGCCTATATTCAGCTATTTTTCAAGAAGACATGAAAGGGAGGCTGACAGGTTTGCCGCTGAGATGACAGAGAACCGGGAGGCGATGGCAACATCATTGATAAAACTCTCAAAAGACAACCTTTCAAATCTCCATCCCCATCCCTTATATGCAGGCTTTTATTATTCCCATCCACCTGTTGTTCAAAGGATAAGGGAGATAAGAGGACGGCCATGATAATTCTTGATAACATCTCCAAATCTTTCAACGCCACACATGCAGTAAAGAATATTTCATTGACTGTAAACACCGGTGAGATATTTGGCATTGTCGGCCCGAACGGAGCCGGAAAGACCACGACAATAAGGATGATGACAGGACTTCTCACACCTGATGAAGGAAAGATTATCATAGGGAAATATGACATTGTTAAAGAATCAATAAAGGCAAAATCAATACTCGGTTATGTGCCTGACAAGGCATTTCTCTATGAGAAACTCACTGCAAGGGAATTCCTTATATTCATATCATCAATATACAGCATCCCCCGGAACGAAGCATTGTCAAGAATGGATGAGATGCTTGAGTTATTCGGGATTAAGGATATTGAGGATGAGCTTATAGAGAGTTTTTCGCAGGGCATGAGGCAGAGGCTGCTCTTTGCATCTGCCCTTATTCATAGGCCTGAAGCGCTTCTGATAGATGAGCCTTTTATGGGGCTGGACCCGTTCGGTATAAGGATGCTCAAAGACGTAATTAAGGATTTAAGCTCTAAAGGGGTGACGATATTCCTTGCAACCCACAGCCTCCATTTCGCAGAGGAACTCTGCCACAGGGTAGGGTTCATTAACAAAGGCTCTGTAATCTCAATAAAAACGAAAGAGGAAATAAAGGGGATGGAGGGCGGGTTAGAGGGGTTGTTTATGGAGATAGGAGGGGGAAATAAATTCTAAATGCAGGATTAGTTTGAGCGGCATCAGAGATTTTTCGTTGACGTTCTTGGCAAATGGAGTGTGACAGCCGCAACTGTTTGAACCCGAAGGGTGAGTTTTGCGGCTGTAGCGTAATGAGCCTTAGAACGACAGAAAAATATCTGCAGAAAGCGAAGACTAGTCCTGCATTTAGATAAACATTTATATGCTTGCGCTGCTGCTTAAACCTAAACTTCTTTCACTAAAAAATTCAATAAGCACGAAGGTTGTGCTGAGAAGGCTTCCTTTTATGGCAATCGGCGTCGGTTTCTGGGTTCTTTTTTACATAGGGACATACAAGGTTCTAATGTATGTGCGGGGAATTGAGTTTTTCGGCGAGATACTCTCAAGGAAACTCTTCTCAATGACATTCTTCAGCCTGCTTGGTTTTCTTATCATGAGCAGCATAATCACCGCAATCTCTTCTTTCTATCTATCAAAAGATATTCCGCTTCTCCTCTCAAAGCCCGTTGAAATCAGGGATATATTAAGGTTGAAGACATTTGAGGCTTTCATTAATTCATCATGGATGGTTCTTTCGTTCATGCCGCCGGTATTTATTGCATACGGTATCAGCTATGGCGTGTCGGCAGGCTATTATCTCTTGGTTCTTGGATGTTTCCTTCTATTCAGCTTAATAACGGCAGGCCTCGGCATTACAACTGCGCATATACTCACGAGGCTTTTTCCAGCAAAAAGGGCAAGGAATGCGCTCCTTGGAATAGGGGTGATGCTTTTTCTCATGCTCTACTTTTTGGTGAAGGGACTAATTCCTCAGGACATAAGTACACCTGAGGGTTTTATAAATTCCATAATGTCATTCAAAACAGAATCCCCGATGCTTCCAAGCTATTGGATTACAGAGGCGGTTTTCCCGGCGCTGGGAAAAAGCGGCTTTAGTATTTTTTATCCGATAATTCTTTTGAGCAATGCCTTGTTTTTTATTCTTCTCTCCGAGATTACAGGATTAAGGTTTTACAGGATGAATATGGAGAGGATTCAGCCGTCAGGCGAAAGGGTTAAGAGGGGCATTTTAGGAGGATATTACCCTGAAATGAATACCGCAATGTTTTACAAGGACATAAAAACATTTTTTAGGGATACAGGCCAGTGGTCTCAGGTGTTCATAATAGGCGCGCTCATAATGATTTACGTCTATAATTTCAAGTCCATTCCTACAAATGCACTTTCCGGATTTCCTTTGATAAGAGAAATCATGGTTCTTGTTAATCTGGTCTTATCAGGACTTGTGCTTTCTGCTGTTTCAGCGAGATTTATCTATGCATCCGTGAGCCTTGAAGGTCAGGCCTTCTGGATTATAAGGACTTCGCCTGTTGATATGAAAAGATTTATCCGGTCAAAGTTTCTCTATGGGTTCATTCCAGTTACAGCGCTTATGCTTGTTCTTGTATCCCTCACAAATCTTGCTGTGGATATAAGAGGGATTATGATGTATCTGTCGCTCGGAACAGTCCTTATGCTCTGCATTTCTGTAAGCGGACTCGGCACAGGATTCGGCGCAATATATCCGAAATTCAAATATGAAAACATAGCGTCTGTTTCAATGAGTCTTGGAGGCATGGCATTCATGCTCATTGCATTCAGTGTTGTTATCGCCACATTATTCCTTGAGGCATGGATTTTCTATGTTTATAAAATGAAGGGAGCGGGGGATTTATCAGGAAAGATACAGATTGCAGCATGCGTTTTTCTTATATTTTTGATAAATGCCGCTTCGTTCTATATTCCGATGGGGATTGGCAAGAAGAAACTTCAGGAGCAAATAGAGATTATTTAATGCTTTTTGATTCCTATTTAAGCCTTTCAAACTCCCTTTTGAAATGCTCCATTGCGTTGTCATCGTAAACGCAGAACTCAACAATTTCAAGGGAGGATTGGGGATTTTTCCTGAGATAATCTGCGGATTCATTGACAAGGATTTTTGCGCACCTGTCTTTCGGAAAACCGAAGATGCCAGAGCTTATCGCAGGCATAGAAACACTTTTTAATCCTTTTTCTGAAGCAAGCCTGAGTGTATTAATCACTGCATTCTTTAACTTATTGTCCTCATCGCCTTCACCCATTCTCGGCCCTACAGTGTGAATGACAAATCTCGCAGGAAGCTTCCCTGCGCCTGTGATTACTGCTGTTCCGACAGGGGTGAATCCGATTGCATCACTTTCATCCTGAATAATCTGCCCGCCTTTTCTGACAATCGCTCCTGCAACCCCGCCTCCGTGCCGGAGATGAGAGTTAGCTGCATTTACTATGGCGTCCACATCCCTTTCAGTTATATCGCCCTGTGCAAGGCGCAGTTTTTTGCCGTTGATTTTTTGTTCTGCTATAAATTTCATGGCTATATTAAATAAAACTTTATGGTATAATTCTAACATGTTTAAGAGAATACTTGCCTTTTTAATTTTCCTGTCTCTTTCCCTCCCAGCGCCGCTTTTTTCTCAGGAGCAAAAGAAAGATGTGCTGGTCATTACAGTCAACGGCGTTATAAATCCTGCCTCTGCGGAGTATGTGGGCAATAGCATCAAGAAGGCCAATGAGCAGAAACGCGAGGCTGTTGTAATAGAGCTTGATACTCCGGGCGGCCTGGACATGTCAATGCGGGATATAGTCAAGAACATAATCGCAAGTGAAGTCCCTGTGATTGTCTTTGTCTCTCCAAGCGGGGCCAGGGCGGCCTCGGCGGGCGTGTTTATAACCCTTGCAGCCCATGTTGCAGCCATGTCTCCGGGCACAAACATTGGTTCCGCGCATCCTGTTGGAGTTGGCGGGAAGATGGATAAGACAATGGTAGAAAAGGTTACAAATGACGCTGCCGCTTATATAAAATCACTCGCGGAGAGAACAGGTAGAAACTCAAAGTGGGCCGAGGATGCCGTAAGAAAAAGCATATCTGCTACGGAAACAGAGGCTTTAAAGGAAAGGATTATAGATATTGTTAGCAAAGACCTTAATACACTTCTGTTGACCATAGACGGAAGAAAGGTGAAGACTGTTATGGGTGAGAAGGTTTTGAAGACTGCAAATGCCAATGTTGTAAGAGAAGAGATGAGCCTGAGGCATAAGATTCTCAATGTTATCACAGACCCTAATGTCGCCTATATGCTCATGCTTCTGGGTTTTTACGGATTGTTCTTTGAGCTGACAAGCCCCGGCGCTATATTCCCGGGCGTAATGGGAGGAATATGCCTTATACTTGCATTCTATGCCTTCCAGACATTGCCTGTGAACTATGCAGGCCTTCTCCTGATTATTCTCGCAATAATACTTTTTATACTTGAGATAAAGATAATCTCGCACGGCGTTTTAACCATCGGCGGCGTCATTGCGATGCTTTTCGGCTCATTAATGTTATTTGAATCGCACGGGCCTTTTATGAAACTGTCGCTCTTTTTGATTCTTCCCGCTGTAATTGCAACGGCTCTGTTCTTTACGGCGGTTGTCGGTCTTGCATACAAGGCATATAAAAGGAGGCCTATTACCGGCGCTGAGGGGCTTGTCGGGATGGAGGGAATTGCTAATGCAGATATAACAAAGGACAGCGGCATAGTTTTATTGCGCGGAGAGATATGGTCTGCATATTCTGATGAGACGATATCAAAGGGTGAGAAAATAGTTGTTGAATCAGTATCAGGGTTGAAGGTAAAAGTTAGAAAAACAACAAAGGGAGAATAGGTCTTATAAGTCTTATTGGACATATTTCCCTAAAAAAAAGGAGGTTAAAATGCAGGGAATACCGGCATCGTTTATGGGGTTTTTGATTGTAGTGTTTTTGGTAATCTATTTCTTCTCAAGCGCGATTAAGATATTGAGGGAATATGAAAGGGGTGTTGTATTCAGGCTTGGAAGGGTGATACCTGTAAAGGGCCCCGGACTTGTAATTATAATCCCTGTCATTGACAAGCTTGTCAGAGTGAGTCTCAGGACGGTTACCTTTGACGTCCCGGCGCAGGACGTCATCACAAGGGATAATATCTCGGTAAAGGTGAATGCCGTTGTTTATTTCAGGGTTATAGACCCTATAAGGGCGATAACAGCGGTGGAGGACTTTTATTACGCAACATCACAGATATCCCAGACGACTCTGAGGAGCATTCTCGGCCAGAGCCAGCTTGATGACCTCTTGTCAAAAAGAGAGGATATAAATGCCGAACTTCAGAAGGTGATAGACCAGCAGACAGAGCCGTGGGGGATAAAGGTTACTACAGTAGAAGTGAAGAATGTGGACCTCCCTGCAGAGATGCAAAGGGCGATAGCAAAACAGGCTGAGGCTGAGCGTGAAAGAAGGGCCAAAATCATACATGCGGAGGGAGAGTTCCAGGCGTCTCAGAAGCTTGCGGATGCAGCAAAGATTATAGCGACAGAAAGCGGCGCGCTGCAGCTCAGATTTTTACAGACACTTACTGAGATTGCAACCGAGAAGAACTCTACAATAATATTCCCGGTGCCGATAGATTTGATAAAGCCGTTTATTGATAAGATGGGGAAATAAGAAGGGTTATAACATTAGAGGAGATGCGTAAATAGTAAAAATCAAGAATAAAATCTGGCTCAGACTCTTAGTCCTGCTGCTGATAATAGCAGGTTCAACGCTAATCCTCTATCAGTCTGGGCTTATTTCTTTTTTTCTGAATAAGGAGAGGTTGGCCGAGTTTCTCAATTCACTTGGCCCTCTCTCTTTTATTGGTTTTGTTTGTCTTCAGGCAGTACAGGTTATTGCCGCTCCTATTCCCGGAGAGGTTACAGGATTTATTGGGGGTTTTCTATACGGCAAGAGTCTTGGAATTGTTCTGTCTACTATCGGGCTAACTTCAGGTTCAATGGCTGCGTTCTCCATTTCACGAATATTGGGAAGGCCGTTTGTTGAACGCTTCGTAAAAAAAGAGACAATGGAGAAATATGACTATCTCCTTCACCACAAAGGCGCTTTTCTGGTATTCCTCCTGTTTCTTATCCCGGGTATTCCGAAGGATATGCTGTGCTATATTGTGGGGCTTGGACATCTCACCACAAAGGAATTCTTTATCATCAGCACAGTCGGCAGGTTTGGCGGCACGGTCCTGCTGACGCTTGGAGGCGATTATATACGGCACCATCAATATGAGAGATTTTTCATCTTGTTGGGCTTGGCCATAGTAGTTATTTTTCTCTCTATGGTTTATAAGGACAAGCTTGAAAGGCTTTTCCGGATATGGCATATTACATCAAGAAGGAAGGCAATGAGAGCAAAAAGAGACAAGGAATGAAACTTCGCGGAAGATTTTAATAAAGCTCGTTCATTTCATCCGTATATCTTCCATCTTCCCTGTATATGCAGAAAGGTTTCTCAATTTTCATCTCTGCCCTTCCGTCCTTTACTGCCTCTACGAGGACCATCTTTGCCTCTGTTTTAAGAGTTGAATGGACAAACCGCAGTCTTTTCGGCTCCAGGTGCTTCTTCCGCAAGGCGTCAATAAGCTCCGCAAGTCTTGACGGATGATAAATCATGCAGAATCTGCCTTTTGATTTCAGAAGCGCGTGTGCTGCCAGTATTAAATCCTCAAGCCTTAGTTTTATCTCATGCCGTGCAATAGCCTTTTCATCTGTAGGGCTTATAAGTCCTGTCTTCTGGCGCCTGAACGGAGGGTTTGATACAACGAGGTCAAAATGACCCCACCTTATTCCTCCCCTTACTAAGGGGAGGGTAGGAGGGGTTAATGTTTTTATATCAGCCTTAACTACATATACTCTTTTCTTAAGGTTATTCAGTAATACGTTCTTTTCTGCAAGCACGGCAAGGCTGTCCTGAATTTCAATGAGAACAACCTCTGAATCCTGATATTTTTTAGCCAGCAAGATTCCTACAATCCCGGAGCCTGCGCCGAGGTCGGCGATTCTTTCTGCTCTCCTGAGGTTTACAAACGAGTAAAGGAGGAGCGCATCTACAGAAAACCTGTAACCCTTCTTATTCTGATAAAGCTTTATATTGCGTATGGCGTCTAATGTGAAATACATGAAGTAAATATATCCTGCATATTATTGTTTTCCTATCAAGGTCAGAAGCTGGTTCATATTATCAATTAAAAAATCTGCGCTGCCGAGCATTTCCCTGCTCCGGTAGCCGTAAGTTACTGCTATTGTGGTTACTCCTGCTCCTTTTCCCGCCTCTATGTCAAAATTGCTGTCGCCGACGATAATCGCCCTGTGAGGCTCTACCCCGAGAATTTCAAGAACCTTTTTAACAGGCGCAGGCGACGGTTTTCTCTCAGATGCGCTGTCGCTTCCGAGCACGGCGTCAAAAAATTTTATGAGTCCGACTTGTTCAAGGAGTTTTTTTGACAGCGCTTCTCTCTTGTTAGATATTACTGCCTTTTTATATCCGCCGAGCATCTCAAGGGTTTTTGTTACTCCGGGATATGGTTTTGTAAAATCGGCCAGGTGTTCCGAATAGTATTGGATAAACCTGTCAAGCGCAGAATCTTTTATAGAAGCGTTATTGTCCCCAATGATTTTTTCTATAAGCCTTGTCAGCCCTTCTCCGACTATCTTAATGGTGTCGTCCACAGCAAGCGGTTTAATTCCATACGCTGTTATAGCGTAATTCAGCGCATTCGTTATATCCACGCTTGAGTCAACGAGCGTGCCGTCAAGGTCAAAGATAATAAGCTCCAAATCGTTAAAATTTTTCATGAGGAATCCCCCTTCAACTATTATTATATATTTTTTAAAATCTTGACAATATTTATGATATATGTTATCAAATTAGGAATAAGTTTTACATTTTCTACAGGAGGAGGTGACTATCGTGAAGAAAGTAATAGCTTTGATCCTTTCATTAGTGCTTGTTGTAGCTTTTGCTCTTACAACAGCAGGCTGCAAGAAGGCTGAAGAGCCGAAACCGGCGCCAGCGCCAGCAGAGGCGCCAGCAGCACCAGCAGCGCCAGCAGAGGCGCCAGCAGCGCCAGCAGCGCCAGCAGGCAAATAACGTTTTCTATCATTCAGGGGCGGGGAACCCCGCCCCTGAAAGTGATTGATTTTTTGTTGCTAAAATGATAAACTAAATTAGTTATATTATAATTTTAATCAGTTCCAGCATTTTATTATTAAAAGAGTGGGTTTTCCCACTCTTTTGTTTTATAGGTATATGGATACAAAACAGTCAATTGTTGAGGAAATAGTTCTAAAACTGGCAGGACAGGTTGCCGAGGGACAGAAAGTTGAAGTCCTTGAGACAAGGTTATTGGGCAGTGGAAGAAGGATGCTGCTGAGGATTACGATTGACAGAAGCGGAGGGGTAACCCTGGAGGACTGCGAAAGATTTAGCAGAAGTCTTAGCGCACTGCTTGACGCAGACGACTCTCTACCGGGCCCTTACAATCTTGAGGTTTCATCGCCCGGGCTTGACAGGCCGTTGACTGCTTTAAAGGATTTTGAGAGGCATAAGGGTAAGCTGGTGAGAATAATAACAAAAGACAGGATAGATAACCAGAATTTTTTTCTTGGCAGGGTAATCGGCGTGACAGCGGACATTATACGATTATCTATAAGCGGAGAAGAACGAGATATTCCGTTTGAGAACATATTAAGGGCGAGACTGGAGATAGAAATAAAATGACGAAAGAACTCTGCCATGTAATAGACCAGATAAGCAGGGAAAAGGGCATAGAGAAGGGAATCCTTGTTGCTGCGCTTGAAGCTGCCATGCTTTCCGCTGCAAGGAAGCGGTATGGCGGAAGAACGAATGTTCATCTTACGATAGACCCCAAAACCTGCGCCATCACTGCTTATGAGACGAAGAATATTGTGGATAAGGCTGTGGATAAAGACGCGGAGATTTCCAGGTCTGATGTGAAAAAACTTTTTCCTGACAGCGCTGGAGCAGAGAGTGTGGACCTGCCCATTGATATTCACAATTTCGGGAGAATAGCCGCCCAGACAGCGAAGCAGGTCATTTTTCAAAAGGTTCGGGAGGCCGAACGTGATGTCATCTATAACGAGTTCAAGGGCAAGGTCGGGCAGATTGTAAGCGGAACCGTGATGAGAAGGGAAAAAAATAATTACTATATTAATATTGGCAAGACAGAAGCTATTCTTCCCCAGAGCGAAATGCTGCCGGCAGAAAATCTCAGGAGAGGAGATACCGTTAGGGCGTATATAGAAGAAGTGAAGATAACCACAAAGGAGCCTGTTATACTCGTTTCAAGAACGAATCCACATTTTATCGGGGAATTGTTCAAAATGGAAGTTCCTGAGATAAGCGAGGGGCTTGTTGTGATAAAGGATATAGTCCGTGAGCCCGGGGATAGGACAAAGATTGCTGTTTATTCTACAAATGCGTCTGTGGACCCGGTTGGCGCATGTGTTGGCATGAAGGGCACAAGGGTTCAGTCTATTGTGCGTGAGCTTAGAGGGGAAAGGATAGATATAATCCCTTGGACTGATGACCTGCGGATGCTTATTGCACGCGCCCTGAGCCCTGCAAGCGTTGAAAGAATTGGCATAAATGAAGAAAGTAAGACTGCGATGGTGGTTGTCAATGACCAGCAGCTTTCTCTGGCAATAGGCAAGAAAGGACAAAATGTAAGGCTTGCAATGAAACTTACAGGATGGGACATAGACATAATGAGCGACACAGAGTACGCCAAGATTAAGATGGAAGAAGCAGACAAAGTATTAGAAGAGGCCATAGATAAAGAAGCGCAGAAGAAAAACAAACCCGACGGGGCGTAATCCGTCTGCCAACGACTCATAGAGTTGATGGGTAAGAATCTTTCAGAATTTCCTGTGCAGTATATCAAAGGCGTTGGCCCCGGGAGGGCAAAACTCCTTAACACCCTCGGAATCAAGACAGCAGAAGACGCCCTTTATTACCTTCCATACAGATACGAAGATAGAAAAAATATCAAAAAGATAAGCGCTCTTGAATATGGCCGGCTTGAAACTGTCATCGGCAAGGTTATTGCTGCCGAGGTAATAAAGCTTCCAAGGCGGAATATAAAGCTGTTTGAGTTGACGGTATCTGACGGAAGCGGCATTGTCAAAGGCAAGTGGTTTAACCAGCCTTTCCTGAAAAAAAATTTTAAACCGGGACAGGAAGTAATTCTGAGCGGCGTTGTTAAGAGGAATCCCTATCAGGGAATCGGCTTTGAATTTGATAACCCTGAATATGAGTTTGTCACCGAGGACGGGGATGCCTTCATACATACTGCAAGGATTGTCCCGATTTACAGGACGACCTCCGGTCTGAGTGTAAGGCAGTTACGGACTATAATGTTCAATCTTATCAATACCTGCATCAAAGACGTCCCTGACCATATACCGGAGGAGATACTCAGGAGAAATAATTTTCATGGACTCGCTGAAAGCATATTCAATTCCCACTTTCCGGAAAGCGGTATAGATATAGACAGCCTTAACAGCTGTTCAAGCATCTATCAGAAAAGGCTTTATTTTGAGGAGCTGTTTAAGTTTGAACTCGGGCTTTCAATAATTAAAAAAGGCAAAGAGGTTGAGAGGGGGATTGCGTTTGATTGTAACGGCGTTCTTGTCAGGAAATTCATAGACGCGCTTAAATTCAAACTCACATCAGCGCAGCAGAGGGTATTTGAGGAGATACTTCATGACATGAGAAGCCAGCACCCCATGAACAGGCTTCTTCAGGGAGATGTGGGCTGCGGCAAGACCGTTATTGCGGTTATGGCGATGCTCACTGCCGCTGAGTGCGGTTATCAGTCAGCTTTAATGGCGCCTACCGAGATACTTGCAGGACAGCATTACATAAACATACACAAGATGATAGAAGATATGGGGCTGAAGGTATGCCTTATGACAGGAAGCAAAAAAAAAGAGCGGGAGGCGCTGCGCTGCGATATTGCGTCGGGAGAGATTAAAATAATCATCGGGACACACGCTCTTATACAGGAAGGCGTGGAATTTAAAAACCTCGGGATTGCGATAATAGACGAACAGCACAGATTCGGGGTTATGCAGAGGCAGCTTCTAAGAAAAAAAGCCGTTAACCCCGACGTCCTTGTCATGACAGCCACGCCTATTCCGAGAACCCTGTCCATGACGCTCTACGGAGACCTAAATTATTCTGTTATAGATGAACTTCCTCCGGGCAGAAGCCCTGTTGTAACGCGCTTGTTTAATGCAGGGCAGAAAGAATACATTTACAGGGCGATTGCAGAAGAAACAAAAAAAGGCAGGCAGGTATATGTTGTATATCCTGTTATTGATGAGACTGAAAAAACGTCCGCCTCAGGCGGACTCAAATCCGCGATAATAGGCAGGGAAGCTCTTGAAAAAATATTTCCGAACCTCAAGGTTGAGCTTATTCACGGCAGGCTAAAACCGCAGGAGAGGGAAAATGTTATGGCGTCTTTCAAGGCAGGCGCGATTAATGTCCTTGTAAGCACTACGGTTATAGAGGTTGGGGTGGATGTGCCTAATGCGGCGATGATGCTTATAGTTCATGCAGAGAGGTTCGGGCTTTCCCAGCTTCACCAGTTAAGGGGAAGGGTTGGAAGGGGAGGCAGCCAGTCGTATTGTTTTCTTTTAATGTATGAGCCTGTAAGCGAGGACGCAAGAAGAAGGCTTGATATAATGATAAAA
>Ga0210054_1001583_pt1 | contig 18697 bp, 18 predicted proteins | sample CryGeymeta201516_FD_185470 | JGI IMG/M metagenome (GOLD analysis project Ga0210054, IMG submission 185470) | Groundwater microbial communities from Crystal Geyser aquifers in Utah, USA - Crystal Geyser metaG 2015-16 (SPAdes) (version 2) | ecosystem: Environmental > Aquatic > Deep subsurface >... | reverse complement strand
ATCTTAGATAGCCGCTTTGGGAATCTTTCCAGTTGGATTTTCGGAGGTATTTATACTTTAGGACCGAGACGAGTACTTATCTCCAAAGCCCATCTTAACTTTTTATCTCTTTTATACTTTTCTCTCAATTTTTGGGCTTTGTCTGAAAAATTATCGGCAAGGCTTATGAGAACTTCGGCAGGAGCAATATTTTCAAATTCATTCCTTAAGTCCCACGCTCTCTCTGTGTCGAGACCGGTGGTACTTATTACCACATCTCCAGGCTCCATCCAGCCTAAGAATTTATTACCTATCAATTTGTTAACTTTTACTCTTAAGTTGAATAGTCGTTTAGATTTGTGAAGACCTAAAAATTTCTTAAATAATGTCCACCTTATTCCTCTTGGCCTTTTTACCTTTTTATCAAATCTGAGATATTCTCTTACCTGCCAGGCCTCTTCTGACTCGTCGCCGATCAACCCCCAACATATCCCCCACCATAATTTCTGAACCTCTTTGTGGTTATTAAGCCACTTTCGAGATTCTTCTGAGGATATGCCGGTTAGACTAATAGCCACATACAGTGGCTCTTTTTTTTCTAACCTTTCTCTTTCCTGCCAAGCTGTGTCTGAATTATCTCCGATTAATTTTTCGAACTCTGGGATTTTTAAGATATCGCTTATTAACTTCTGAAGATTCATTTTTTATTACCTCCCTTTCGATATTTCATGAAGTACCTCTAAGAATCCAAACTGGGTATTAAGAACTATTTATAATATATCATATTTATATAATTTGTCAAATGTTGGGAAAGTAATATTGAAACTTAAAGGCGGCAATTTCAGCCGTCTTTTAATTTTTGGTATAAATTATAAAATTCCTAATTCTTAATTTATGATTCTATCTTTGTTATTTCTACTTCGGTGAAGGACTGGCGATGACCCTTTTTTATTTTTTCTCTCTTTTTTGCTTTGTATTTGAAGACTATTACTTTTTTTCTTTTTCCCTGAGACACCACCTTTCCGATAACTTTCGCTCCTTTAATAAAGGGCAGGCCAATTTCGATTTTTTTATTTTTTTCCAAAAGCAAAACTTCAGGGAAGATTATTTCACCTCCCTCTTTTTTTGCAATTTTCTCAATCTTAATTTTTTGACCCGGTGATACCAAATATTGTTTACCACCAGTTTTAATGACTGCTAACTGTGTCATATTATTATTTTCTTCCAGCTTGCCCCGTACCGAACCGAAGGTTTTGGTGCGGGGTTCTAATAACTGCTAACATAAATTACTCTGGATGTGTTGGTTTATCTAATTGTAATGGTTTAATCGTTTTTTTCCCTTCGGTTAATTCAACTACATCTTTATCTATTTTTACGAATTCTTTATAGGTTTGATTATAAGTATTTACTGTTGTATCTAAATTACTTCCTAATTTTTGTAAGAAACTATCATAATTTAATAGATGTTTTTGTAAGTCTTCTACTTTTTTTATGATTTGTTTTGCTGATTCTTCAATCTGTAGAGCTCTCAGCCCTTGGAGTACTGTTTGTAAATAAGCATAAAAAGAAGTTGGAGAAACAATTATAACATGTTTTTCTTTAAAAGCGTATTCAATTAAATCATAAGTGTTACTCTTTATACCTCCGACTTGATTAATTAATAAGTCATAATAAATTCCCTCGGAAGGAATAAACATGAAAGCGAAATCCATTGTTTTTTCATCTGGTCGAATATACTTTGCGGTTTCTTCAATGCGATTCTTTAAGTCTTGTTTAAATATTTTTTCTAATTTTTCTTTTTGAGCCAGATTTTTTTCTTCTAAAATCTTATTGTAGTTTTCTAAGGAAAATTTAGCGTCAATGGGAATAATTTTATCCTTTATAAAAATAGCAGCATCAACGAGTTCACCGTCTTTGAATTGGTATGGACATTGATACTGATGAGGTTGAAATATGTTTTTAAGTAAAGTCTCTAAAAAATATTCGCCTAAAATTCCTCGTTGTTTTGGATTTGCCAAAACATCCGTCAATTTACTTATTTGTTCTTTAACATCTATTACGTGTTTATGGTCAGAATGAATTTTTTCTAACTGGGTGGTAACATCCTTCACAATCTTACTGCTTTCCTTTAATTGGGTCTGTAAAGATTCTACATTTTTTTCACGCGATTCTTTCATTTCATTGCGAATTTCTCTTAATTCATCTTGGAGAATTTTAATATCCCCCCCACTTTTTCTGGTAAATAAGAAAATAATTATAATAACTAACAAAACCGTTATAATGCCAAAGAAAAATTCATTCATCGAATTAAATCGAAGATTTAATGAAGATTGAAATGAATCGAAGATTCATTGAACATCGAAATAAATTGAAAATTTATTGACCGAGCTTCCGCAAGAAGCGAAGGTGAAGGGACGATGAGTTGAAATGAGTCGATGAAGCTGTCGTTTCATCTCCACGCTTCGCTAACGCTCGCGTAATCGAAGATTCATTGAATATTAAACTATCCTACCATTATTTGGTGAGAATTTCAACTAAGACAAAGGTGATATAAATTCCCAATAAAAATAAGGCTTCTTTTCTGGTGATTTTATGGCCGGTTCGGATAAAAAGCAGGAAAAATATGGCTGAAATTATTAGAAAAATCCTTCCAATGGCAAATGGTGAAAAGTCAACAATTTTAATCGGACAAATCAAGGCAACAACTCCCAAAACAAGAGTGGCTGTCATTATTACCGAACCCATCACGTCTCCCACTATCATCCAATCCTGGGATTTTTTGGCGGCCTGCAAGGTAAAGGAGAGTTCGGGCAAAGCAGTACCCAAACCAACTACCAAAATACCAATCAAGCTTAAGGGTAAATGCAAAAACCCTGAGAAAAAGACAGCCGATTTAACGATTCCCTGAGCCGATATTAGTAGTAATAAAATAGAACAAAAAAGCAAAGCTATATTCTTTTTGAAAAAATTTAAAGTTAATTTCTCCAAGGTTCCATCATAAATCTTTTCAAATCTTTCTTTTTTATTAAAAAGCCAAGCAATATAAACAGCAAACGCGCCTAATAACAGGATTCCATCTAATCGGGAAAGAGTACCATCTTGAATTAAAATTAAAGGTAAAACAGCTACTCCAATTGTAAAAAGAGAACTTCCTTGAACTGTTCGGCTTGGAACTGATAAACCCATTTTTGAAACTAAAGCAGCTAAAGCTATGATCAAGGTAAGGTCGGCAATATTAGTTCCCACAACATCGCCAAAAGAAAGTTCCGGGACTTTATTTAAGGCAGAAATTATCCCAACAAAGAAATTTGGAATAGTGGTTGCAAAAGCCATAACAAGAAAAGAAACCACAAACTCTTTCCAACCAATAAATTTAGATATTTTTGTTAAGACATCAACTAAAAAATTGCCTGACCAAAAAAGCAAGGCGAAAGAGGCTAAAAAAATTAGAATGTAAACTACCAAATCCATTTTTATCTAAAGAAATAAATTATCTCATAAATAATTCCTCCTAAAAATATTAAAATTAAAGGATAACTCAAGAATTTCTTTTGAGGTTTAATTTTTTGATACATTAACAAAATTAAAATTCCATCAATTCCCAGCATTGTTGCTCCGACAAAAGAGATGATTGGAATAAACTGCTTAATCCCTGTTAAAAAAAGAGCTAAAGGAATAAAACAAGTAATTGCGAAAGCTATATTCTTTTCTATTTTTAAATCATACCAGAAAACTTTCCTTAAGGTCAGCCCTAAGGCAATAAAGGAGGTAAAGGTGGTTAGGACTCCGAAAAAAAGGGCTAAAGAAACTATCCCATCTCCTAAAAAATTTCTAAGGCCGTTCAATGCTGATTCGGTTGTTTGGGGCCCGGTAATACCCAAAATCAAGTAAATAAAAAAAAGATAAACAAAAATCGGAATTAAAATGGCAATAGGGATAATTTTTAAAAGTAAATTTTTCTTTTGTCCCAGCATTTCTTCCGCTTCCGGAATCAAAGCTGCTCCCCATAAAGAAAAAAGAATAGCTCCATAAGGTAAAAACAATTGACTAAAATCAGGGGATGGAAAAAGATTTACCATTTTCAAATGAGGAAATCCGTGAAAAAATATAGCAATTAAAATTAAAAAAAATAAAATTAGTCCCCAGAACTCAATTTTCGAGATGGCTCGAATACCAAAGAAAATCAAGACAGCTCCCAAAGAAAAATATAAAAGAGTATAGAAAAGATTGTTCCCTCCAAAAATTGGAGATAATAAATTTTCTAAAAATTCACCGCCGACAATTAAATAGGCCAAAATTGCTCCAAATACCCCAAGGATAGTGGAAATGAAAGCGATTTTTTCTCCCCAAGAGCCGAGATAAATCTTGGCAAAACCGGGCAATCTTTTGTAATCAGGAGTTTTTAGAGCCAATTCCCCAAAAAATGAATGGATTAAAATAACCAAAGCTCCCAAAACTAAAAAATAGCAAAGCATCACCCAAAAGCCAACTTTGAGAGTAATATAAGGCAAGGCAAAAAGCCCCACACCAATAATAGTGCCAGAAAGAGTGGCTATCGCGTAAATGAGTTTCATTTTTTAATTATAGAAAATTTTTCAAATAAAAAACACCCTCGCCGGGTTATTTGTGAAAATGGGGAATCGAGCCTCCCGGTTTTAAATTATTCATGCTTCTTTTTTTGCCTTTATTAAAGAAAGTAAAATTGAAATTGTTATTGTAATTAAAATAAAGGCCAGGGAGAAAATTATTGGAATGTGATAAAATTGGTTAAGAATCATTTTAAAACCAATGAAAGTTAATAAAATTATTATTTCCGATTTCAAATAAATAAACCTTGGCAAAAGATTGGCTAAAACGAAATAAAATGATCTTAATCCCAAAATGGCGAAGGCATTGGAAGTGTAAGCAATGAAGGGATTTTGGGTGATAGCCAAAACAGCCGGAACCGAATCAAAAGCAAAAACTAAATCGGAACTTTCAATTAAAATTAAAGTGACAAAAAGGGGTGTGATAGCAAAAGCAGGTTTTCGAACAAAAAAGCGACTATCTCTCATATCCTCAGTCACAGTTACTCTAGTAATTTTTCTAATTATTCTTAAAAATAAATTTTTCTGAGGATCAATTCTCTTTTCTTTTTGAAAGAGTAATTTTAAACCGCTATAGATTAAAAAGGCACCAAAAAAGTAAAATAGAAAATGAAAAGTTTGGAGCAACCAAATTCCACCAAAAATAAAAATTGCCCTCATTAAAAAAGCACCCAAAATCCCCCATTTCAAAACCTTTTGCTGGGAAAGTAATGAAAGATCAAAAAAAGAGAAAATTACTAAAAAGATAAAAAGATTATCTAAGCTCAAAGATTCTTCTAATAAATAAGCGGTAAAAAATTCTAAAGCATTTTGAGTACCCTGAAAAAGATAAATTAAGATATTAAAAAAGATGGCCAGAGAAACCCAAACTATGACCCAAAAACCCGCCTCTTTTAAAGAGAGTTCTTTTTTTCTTTTGCCTAGCCAAAAGAGATCGAAAAATGCAGCTCCAAAAATGAAAAGAAAAAATAGAATCCAAAAAATTTGAGAAAGGCTAATCATAATTTAGTTCTTTCTTTTTCAGGAAATATTTAACCAATTCAAATAAGGCTAAATTGACAAAGCCAAAAGCAAGAAGGATTGACCAGTCAAAAATGTTTAAAGGAAAAGTGGAAAGCAAAACTTGAAAGACTGGCAGATAAATTGCGGCTATCAAAAGCAAAACAGCCAAAAAGATTGTAAAGTTTAAAACTTTGTTTGAAAAAGCATTGTATTCCCAGATATTTTTTCTTAAATTTTTGCAAGAAAAGGCATAGAAAAAAGAGCCCAAAATTAATCCGGCAAAAGAAATTGTTCTCAGATGAGCGATTTCATAATTTGAAAATTTATACAGTAAAAAGAAGATTAACAAAAGCAAAATATCAGTTAAAATTCCGCCAAACAAAATTAAATACTTTATTTCTCTGGTTATTAAAGGAAGTTTTGGATCTTCTGGTTTTCTCTTCATTATTCCCTTTTCTTCTGGCTCAAAGGCCAGAGCCATGCCTTGGGGACTTCCTTCAATTAGGTTTTGCCATAAAATTTGGACTGGCAAAATCGGTAATGGCAAGCCAAAAAGAAAAGCGCCAAAAACTAAAATTATTTCTGAAAAGCATTCAGCAGCCATAAATAAAACTGCCTTTCTGGCATTATCCATTACTCTCCTCCCCTCCCTGATTGCTTCTTCAATTACTGAAAAACTATCATTTAGCAAAACCAAATCTGAAGCCTCTTTTGCCACCTCGGTGCCTGAACCTAAAGCCACTCCAATATCGGCTTTTTTTAAGGCCGGGGCGTCATTTACTCCATCGCCAGTCATTGCCACCACTTCTCCCCTCTCTTGCCAGGCTTCAACAATTCTCATTTTGTGTTTTGGCTCTGTTCTGACGTAAAGCTGAATTTTATCTAAAATCTTTTCAAATTCTTCATCTGATAATTTATCTAATTCTTTCCCTTCTAAAATATTTTCCTCTTTTATTTCAATTCCTAACTCTTCAGCCACTGCCTTTGCCGTCAATTTGTGGTCGCCAGTAACAATGATTGGCTTTATTTTTGCTTCCTGGCAAGTTTTTATCGCTTCTTTTACCTCAGGCCTTAACGGATCTTTCAAAGTGATAAAACCAGCGAAAATTAAATCCTTACACAATTCCTCAATCTGCCGAGAAATGTTTTCGGCAGGTTTTTTATAGGCGGAGGCGACAACTCTTAAGCCTTTTTCGGCTAATTCATTCAATTTTTTCTCTAGTTCTCTTTCTTCTTCATCTGTTAAATTAGAAAGTTCTAAAATTTTTTCCGGGGCACCGCAAACATAAAGAACCATCTCACCGTCCTCTTGATAAAGAGCGGCAGCAAATTTGTTTCCCGGGCTAAAGGGCAATTTTTCAATTTGCTTTTTTCCAAACTCTTTTTTCTGATCAATTCCAATTTCAATAGCTGCCTTCAATAATGCTTTTTCGGTTGGCCTTCCTCTCAAAATCCATTTTTCTTTTGGCTCTCCTGGATTTTCAACAAAAGCTTCAGAGGTTAAGGCAGCAGCTTTTAGAGCTAAAAACTTATCGGAGGCGATCACCTCATCTACTTTCATTCTCCCTTCAGTTAAAGTTAAGGTTTTATCGGCGCAAATTATTGTCGTTGAGCCCAATGTCTCGACTGAAGCCAATTTTCTCACTAATCCCTTTTTTCTCAAAATCCTTTGAGCTCCCAGAGCCAAAATAACAGTTATTGCCACTGACAATCCTTCTGGCACTGCTCCTACAGCTATTGCCACCACTGTTTCAAAAAGTAAAAAAATATCATTTTCCCTTGTCAAACCTATAAAAAAGATAGCCAAAACTAAAATTCCAATAACTGCTGCAATTTCAAAACCCAATTTTCTTATTTTCTTTTGCAAAGGTGTCTTTCTCTCTTTCTCCTTAATCATTCCGGCAATCTTTCCAATTTCAGTATTTATTCCAGTTTCTGTCACTATTGTCTCGCCTCGCCCTTCTTCAATCACTGTTCCCATATAAACCATATTTTCCTTGTCCGCTAAAGTTGTATCTTCTGGCAAAACTTGAGAATGCTTTAAAGAGGAAAGGAATTCTCCGGTTAAAACCATTTCATCAACCTTTAAATTTTGAGCTTCAAAAACCCTCCCATCGGCCGGAACTTTATCCCCGGCACTCAAAATAACAATATCTCCTGGAACAAGTTCTGTTGAATCTAAAATTTTTGGGCTCCCATCTCTTTTTACTTTAGCTTCAATTTTTAAAATCTTTTTTAATTCCTCTAAAATTTTTGAAGCCCGGTATTCTTGATAAAAACCAATTAAGGCATTTATTAAAACAATAAGAAAAATAGCAACGGTATCGGTGTATTTTTGATAAATGAGAGTAAAAAATCCAGCAACAATTAAAATAAAAATCAAAATACTCTTGAATTGAACTAAAAATATACTCAATTTAGAGGGAGGTTTTTCTTTCGGCAGTTTATTTTTACCAAATTCCCTCTGGCGAATCGCAACTTCTTTTTCAACCAATCCCATTTCAATATCTGTTCTCAACAGTTTTTCTACCTCTTTTAGCTCCAAATTGTGCCAAAAAATTTCAGCCATTAATTTATTCTATCAAAAAAGAGGCCAATTAAAAGCCTCTGTGGTAAATCTTACGCCGCCTACGGGATTTGAACCCATGATTTTCCCGCCCTTTTAGCGCCCTCAACCAGATTTGAACTGGTGTTACAAGGATGAGAACCTTGCGTCCTAAACCAGACTAGACGATGAGGGCATAAAGGGCGGGACGTCCTAAACCAAGCTAGACGAAGGCGGCAGAGAGGGAGAAGTGATGATCCTTATTTTTTTTCAGCCCTTTTTGCCTCCCTCTTCGCCTGTTTCTTTCTCTCTTTCACTCGTTTGATAAGGTTTTCAAGTTTACCAGCCAAATCCTGACTAACAACCCATCGATTCAGATCTATAAAGTCCTGAGTGGTAAGATTAGTTTCCGGGCTTTCTTTTTCTTTCTTTTGGCCGATATACTTTTCTTCTCGCCGACTAATATACTTAGAAAGTTTCGCTCCCCTAGAGTCATTCCTTACTCGGCGGAACAAGCAAATAAGTTGGACCTGAGTAAGAATAAACCAGTCCTCTGTTGAAAGTAGATTATTATCGGCAAGAATTTTTCTCACCCTATCACCTGTACGATTCCCGCCTGGCGACAAGATCACGGTTGCTGGCCTTGAAATTTGACGGGATTTTGGATGTTTTGTCATCTCATCACCTCCTTTCTGGATCATCACCTCTTTTGACTAGAACTATTTTTTAATCTACCACAAAATTTGAATTTTGTCTATAAAAAAGGCCGTCTCGATTGCGAGGCGGCATCTGGCAGTAATCTTACTGCCTTTTCTTTTTTGTCTGACGAACTTTTACCTTTACTATAACCATAATAGAGGGATTAGACTTCTTGATAATATCGGTAACCTGGAGTGGTGTTTCGCAACCGGAACACTTTGGAAATCTATTTCGTTGGGTAGTACCTGTTTTCCCACAGGTGGGGCAGTCAAACTGCCAAACCTCTCTGTTTTTCTTACTCATTATATCTCCCCCTTCGATTTTATTTAGCCTATAAAAATTGAAAAGGTACTACAAAAGAACCATTTACACCTCCTTTTCCACTTATTTCAGCAGAAAAATAAAATTAAATGGCCGATTTTGAGGACCGGCTGAATCTTCAAAGATTTTTAATTGAAAACTCAGCCGAACTAATAATTTATAACGAATTTCTTTCTATCATATTACACCCCGTAGTGAAAATTTGACAGGGCTTTCCAGAGGAAAGCCTATGTCGCGTAGCGAGTCAAATTTCTACTACGGGGTTACACTATTATTAAGAAGATTTCAAGGATTGGGAGATTTCAACCAAATTTAAGCCAAAGATTGTTCCAACGGTTGCTGCAGCCAAGGCTGAACTAATTTTGTCTTTATCGGTTGACTTTTCTAACCACACCGGGACAACTTTTCCGTCACAGCTAATTTTGAAATTTATTCGACTATTCTCCTTAACGTCCGAAGCTTGGAAATTAGCTTTTTCCTGAAAACCAAAGGTTAAACAATGGGCTGTACTCCCATTTTTTATCTCTTCAAGCTCTTTCTCACCGGAGTTTAAAACTAAAAACCCTTGAGCAGGAATGACTTTCGCTAATTCCCGAATTTTTTCATTATATTTAGTTGCCACCAAAACAGGTAATGAAGATTTACCGATTAAGAATTTGATTTTCTCGAGATTCTCCAAGTCAGAACCAAAAACTAAAATCTTAGGGGTCCAAGCGAAGCTTGGGAGGGTGGAGGGTGGGTGGAGTCCAATTTTGAAATGTGACTCCAAGACTCGCGAGATTATCTCAGCGGTTACTTGACTATTTCCTCCGGCGACAATAACCACTTTCGGTCTTCCTAAAATAAATTTAATTTTTTCAAAAATATTCATATACCGAGTCCCGCAACAGCGGGACGAAGGTGGAGATGAAGGTAAACCCGAAGGGGTAAACTTCATCGACTAATACTACCGAGTCCCGCAACAGCGGGACGAAGGTGAGGAATTTATTCATAATCTGGTGGGATTTGCCAGTAATGAATAATATATTCAGCCAGGTCGTGGAAAATTGGCAGTGCTGAATATTCGGCAGTTTTAGTTTTGGGATTGTTCAGTTTTACCAAAATTAAAAATTGAGGGTTAAAAGCTGGGGCAAAACCGATAAAACTTTGAATGGTCTTTTCGGCTGAGTATTTTCCTCCCTCTGGAATCTGGGCAGTTCCGGTTTTACCAGCAATATAATATCCGGGAACTTTGGCTGCTTTTCCAAAACCATTCTCCACCACGCTGACGAGCATAGCAGTTAATTGAGAAGCAGTCTTTTGAGAAACAACTTGAGATTGTTGAGGTTGAACCTCGAGAGAATCCTCGACAAGGTGAGGTTTAACTAATTTTCCACCATTGGCAATGGCGCAATAAGCCCGAGCCAGCTGGATTGGGGTCATTTGAATCCCCTGGCCAAAGGAGGCGGTAGCAAAATTTATTTCGTAACCCTCTTTAAACTCTTCATTCCCAGAATAAACCTCGGGTAAGTCAATTCCGGTTGGTTCAAAAATCCCAAATTTTTGAATATAATCTAAAAAAATATGATGAGGAAGCTGGCTCTCGACAAACACTGCCCCGGTGTTGATTGATTTTTCCAAAACATTGGTCATTGTTTGTTCTCCGTAGACCCTCCCAGCGTAATTATAAATAGGCCAACCGCCAATCTCGACTAATCCCTTGTCAATGTAAGTAGTTTGGGGAGTAATTTTCCCCTCTTCGAGAGCAGCGGCAAAGGTAATTGGTTTAAAAACCGAACCCGGTTCAAAAGTTTCTTGAGTCACTCCATTTTTAAAGATTTCTAAATTACCGTTAGTAGCAAATTCTCCGTATCGATTGGGGTCAAAATTGGGAAAATTAGCCAAGGCGATTATTTTCCCCGAATTAGGTTCTATTACGATAATTTGTCCCCCTTCAATCTCTAAATTTTCTTCAGCTTCTTTTAGTAATTTCTCCGCCTCAAATTGGATATTGTAATCCAAAGTTAAAGCCAGACTAGGACCCTTATCCGAGTCCATCAAAATATCGTCATAATACTCTTCTAATCCATACTGTCCTTTTCCCTCTGCACCCAAAAACCCAATCACCTGAGAAGCCAGAGATTCCTGAGGGTAAAATCTCCCCCGTTCTTCGGTAAGATAAACGCCGGATAAATCTGTTTTTTTAAGAAGTTTTACTTCTTCGTCAGTTAATTTATTTTTTATTGGTGAATATAATGTATCTAAGTTAAGTTTTTCTAAAATAAAATTTTTATCCAAGGAAAGTATTTGACTCAGGGTCTCAGCAGTTTTTGCTTTGTCAGTAACTTTTGAAGGAGAGACAAAAACCAATGGAAAATCCTTGTTGATAGCCAGGGGTTCCCCACCTTTTAAGAAGATTTCTCCACGCTCAATTTGAATTCCTTTTTCTGGAGAAGTGAGGCCTTGGGCTAAGGCTTTGTAAAAATCAGCCTGAAGGACTTGGATAAAAAAAAGTCGAAAAATAAGCACTGTCGCAAAGAGCAAAAGAAAGAAAAAGATGAAATTTAATCTCAAATTTCTCATCGACTTGCTGCCACTGAGCTTTCCAAAATGCGGATATATTTTACCTGGCCTACCTTTTCAAATTCCTGACTTAGAAGATAGTTTTCGATATGAGTTAAAGAATTTAATTTTGAAAAATCAACTTTTAAAGTTTCGTTTTCGCCAGAAAGCTGATTTGCTTTTTTTTCAGAAACCTGCAAGGAATAAGTTTCCTCCGTCAGGAAATTTACCTGGAGAATATAAAAAATTAAAAGCGCTGCGATTGAAACAGAAAAGAGGACAACCCAAAAGAGTTTCAAAGCCGAAGGCGAGAAGTCTCGCATCCCTAGATTTAAGACTAAAGCGTGACTCATATTTTTATTGCTGCCCGCCTGCCTAAATTTTGCTCTCAAAATTTTTGGCAGGCCCGCAGTTTAGCTGAGCGCGAACGATGATTTTTAATAATCTCTTCTCGAGAAGGCCTAATTGGCTTTTTAGTTAGTATTTTCAGATCTTTTGAGGTTTGACCTCGATAGAAATTTTTGACAATTCGGTCTTCAAGCGAATGAAATGAAATTACCACCAATCTTCCTCCTCGGTTTAAAACATTTATCGTCTGAGGGAGGGTTTTTTCCAGATTATTTAACTCATCATTGACGGCAATTCTTAGGGCTTGGAAAGTGCGGGTGGCAGGATGCAATCTGCCAACTTGGTATTTTCTGGGAATTACACTTTTAATAATTTCTATTAATTGAAAAGTGGTTTCAATTGGTTTTGCTCTTGATTCGACAATTCTCTCGGCGATTTTTTTAGCAAATCTTTCTTCCCCATACTCTCTTAAAATTTTTTCAATTTCCGGTTTTGACCAGTAGTTCACTATTTTTTCAGCCGTCAAAGGATTTTCTAAGTTATATCTCATATCCAAGGGTTCGTTTCTCAAAAAGCTGAATCCCCTACCGCTTTCTTCCAAGTGCCAACTCGACATTCCTAAGTCAAATAATATTCCTGATACTTGCTTGAAATTTTGTGATTTCGCGATCTCTTCTAAATTAGCGAAATTATCACAAGCCAGAACAAGCCGATTTTTAAAATTTTCAATTTTCAATTTCCGAGCTTCTGCTTGCAGAAGCGAAGGAGAAGAAGAAATAATTTTCTTCGACTTACAATTTTCAATTTGTTCTTGGTCTTGGTCAATCCCCATTACTTTTCCATCCGGACTAGTTTTTTCTAAGATTGCTAAAGTATGGCCTCCTTCACCGATAGTACAATCAATAAAATTTTCATTGGGTTTAGGGTCTAAATATTCTATAACTTCTTTTTGAAGAACTGGTATATGCATAACCCTACGAATTACGAATATTTACGAATATACGAATAAATTTGAGTAAGGTAACAATTTTTAAAGTAACTTTCGCAGGCTCGCCGGCATGGTTCTGCCAAAGCAGACGACGAGCCGAGAATGTAGGTTGTCAAATCTCGCTGGGATTTGAACAGCCGGTACTTTAAAAATTCGTTACCGAACGACTATACCCCTAACTCTTTTAATCTTTCCGCTATATCCCCTACTTCTTTTTCAGTTTTTGCCTGATATTCTCTCCATTTTTTCTCGTCCCAAATTTCAACTCGATTAAAAACCCCAGCGATGACCACTTTCTTTTTTAAAAAAGCATAAGTTTTTAAATAATCGGGAACTAAGATTCTTCCCAGATTATCAAAACTTACCTCCATTGCCCCGGTAAGCATAAGTCTAACAAATCCCCGAGCATCAGCTTGGGATAAAGGAAGCTTGCTTAATTTTTCAGCTAAAGCCTGCCACTCTTTTGCTGGATAAAGAAAAAGGCACTGGTCCAACCCTCGGGTAATCACTGCTCGTTTTCCTAAGAGCGCCCTCAATTTTGGCGGAATTGCACTGCTCGTTTTCCTAAGAGCGCCCTCAATTTTGGCGGAATTGCCAGTCTTTTTTTCTCATCTATTGAATATGTATACTCACCGATAAACATGGATGCCGAGCTTTAGCGAGGCAGACACCCCGCCCCTTCTAAATCTCGAAAATTGTATTTAACGCCTCAGAGAATTAAGGCTTTTATTTTTTTATTAAATACTCGGAGTTTTAGAAGGGGCGGGGTTCTCATTCGCTATCGCTCACTCGAAGTTATCCACAAAAATGCCTAGTTATCCCATAGTTATCCACAATTCCCCACCTACTTTCTTTTTACCCCACTTCAGATATCAAGTCAATCTAAAATAAAATATCCCTAAAATCCCGATAAAAACCGAATTTTATGCACAGTTAATCCACACCCCCCTAAACTAAAAGCGGTGAGACAGAAATCTCACCGCCTAAGGGGTTTAGCTTCTAAAAGTTCCCTAGTTTATTTTTAATTTAAATTCTGTGGGGTCTATCTCGACCCTGTCTCCTCTTTTGAGTTGACCAGACAAAAGGGCTGAAGCCAAAACATTTTCGATTTTGTCTTGAATAACTCGACGCATTTCTCTAGCGCCAAAAGTCGGGTCGTATCCCAATTCAACAATTTTTTCTTTAAGGCCTGGAGTAATTATAAACTCAACTTCTTTTTCTTTTAAATTCTTTTTTAACTTCTGAAGCATTAATTCGGCAATATCCAAAAGATTCTCTTTGCTTAATGGTTTGAAAACAACAACGGCATCAAATCGGTTAATAAACTCCGGTCTAAAAATACCTTCTTCAAAAAGAGAATCTAAAAGAACTTGTTTAACCTGAGACCATTCGGTTTTTTGCTTCAAGGCTTCTAAAATTATCTGATAGCCGGCATTAGAAGTAGCAATAATTATTGAATTTTTAAAATCAACTTTTCTGCCCAAGCCATCAGTTAAATGACCTTCATCAAAAACCTGCAAAAATAAATTTAAAATATTGGGATGGGATTTTTCGATTTCGTCTAAGAGTATTAAAGAAAAAGGATTTTCTCTAACAGGGGTGATCAACGTTCCCTCTTCGGTCGCAGATCCTAATAATCTTGAAGTATCTTCAATATTTTGAAATTCCGACATATCCAAACGAATCATTCTTTCCTCTGAGCCAAAATAAACCTCGGCCAGGGCCTTTGATGTTTCGGTTTTTCCTACTCCGGTTGGTCCCAAAAATAAAAAGCAACCCATTGGCCCTTTTCTTATAGTAATATCAGCCCTAGCCCTCCGTAGTGCGGCTGAAACCTCTTTTACTGCTTCTTCTTGATTAATAATTCTCTGATGAATCAAATTCTCTAAATTGAGAAGAATTTCCCTTTCTCTTAACTCAAGTTCGCCTACCGGAATATCAGTTTTTTTAGAAACTAATTTAGAAACATATTCCGGTAAGACTATTTTGCTTTTCGCATAACGAACAGTATAAATTATTACCCCTTCCAAAAGATCTATTGCTTTTTTAGGAAAAGGAAAATCATGAATATATCTGGCTGAATATTTAACAATATCTCTTAATGCCGGATAACTAATAAATTTTTTATATTTTTGCTCAAAGCCTAAAGATAAATTCTCTAAAAGTTGGATGGTTTCTTTTTCAGTAAGCTCTGAAACTTCAACCTTACCGAAAGAATTTAAAATTGCCGGATTCTTTTCGATAAAAAGATGGAGTCCGAGAAAAGAAGTAATTCCTATTATCCTAAAATTAGGTAAATCAAGATAGCGTGAAATAATCGGCGATATATCAAATATTCCCGGTCTGCCGCTTGGACTAGAAATGAAACTATAAAATTCATCAATAACTAAAATAATATTACCGGTTGTAACTATTTCTTGAAAAATTTTTTCTAAGACGGTTTCTACTTCTTCGGATGATTGATATTGTGTCAAAATAGAAACAATATCTAAACTCACTACTCTTTTATAATTTAATTCCGGCAAAGACTCGCCAAAAAGTACTTTTTGGGTTAAGGCATGAATAATGCTTTTTCTGCCAGTGCCCGGTTCACCAATCAGAAGGACATTGTGAACGCCTTCCTGGCTTAAAATTCTTTCTATTTCCGTCACCTCCTCATCAGAACCTATAATCTCCTCCATACCTCTCTTTTTCATAACCTCTGTCCAGTCAGTCGAAAATTGGTCTAAGGTTATAGTATAACCTGCCGCCCAATCTTTAGCTAAACTTCCTTTTTTCATTAAATTTTTCCATTCCCAGAATCTTTTTCTTTCTGAAGTTCTTTCTTCTAAAGATTCCCACCACCAGGTTAAATTTTCAATATCATCAGTTTTAAGACCTCCGGCAATCAAATGTTTCCTAAAAATTGGGTCAATTTTACTTTGGCTGATTATAATATCTTCTACTTTAATATTTTCTTTGCCTCGATTTTGAGCAATTCCAGCTGCTTCAAGAACCACTTTCTGAGAACCGGGAGATAGAGTTTCATTAAACCTTTCCTTTCCCTTCAGGCTGTCTAAATAATCTTTCAATTCTTTTTTTATTTCTTTTAGATCTAAGAGGGCTCGGGAAAATATAAAATTTGCTTCCGGCCACCCTTCTAATGAAAAATAAAGTATAGCTTCAGAAGGAACCTCTGAAAACCCTCTTTTTTTAGAAAAATTGATTGCTTGCCAAATTGCTCTGGCAGCTTCGTAACTTAAAAACTCAGCTAAATTATATTCATCTGGCCTAGTAAGAGCTTCAGCAATTTTTACTTTTAGTCGAGGTTTTTTTAATTTTGAATTAAAGAAAATTTCTCCAATCCAGAAGGCAAAACCAAAAACTAAAGAGATTGTGACTGCCCCTAATAATTTTGAAGAAATTTGGGGGGTGAATCTTTCAGGAATAAAACCATAGAAAAATAGCCCAAAGAAAATAATAAATAAAACTAAAAATAACTTTTTGAAGGTTCTGGCAAATCGGAAAACTGGAAAATTCCCCCAAATTAAGGGCTGAAAAATCGCCGCCTTCTTTAAATTAAAATTAAACATAAATTTATTTAATTGCTAAATTTTTGTGTTTCTCTAATCCTTCGGCATAATGTTTTTGAATTTCCGCCGCCGACAACGCCTGATTGTAAATGCGGACTTCGTCGATGAGGCCGGTATACGCTCGCTTTATACCCTGATGACAACCTATTCTGGGGTCATCTGGTGTTAAAGGCCCGAGCGTGTCAGTAATGCTATTTTTTATAGTATCAACATAAATGAAGAACTCTACTCCTTTTTTCCTTCCCCAAACAACATGCTGCCAGGTATTTAGCTTTATTGCCTCCCCTGAAATTACATCTAATCCAACGTTGCCATTATCTCTATACTGATGAGAAAATTTACCATCTACGGCTTTTAAACTTGCTAATGGATTTCCTCCAACTTGCCTATCAACGAAGTAAGTGCCCACACCACTTGTTGCCCCACCGTTAGTAAAACTTTTTGTATAAAACCAAGCCTCATAGGTATAATCAACCAAGTCGGGAATAGGAGCATCCACATGGTCATCCACGCCGTCAAAACTCAAAGCATATCTTCCGACTCCTTGACCAACGATATTGTGGGGGGTGTCATCAACAAAATAAGCGTCGCCGTAAATTGTGCCATGGTTTCCATACCCAGAAGCGTCTTTGGTAGGATTTGTCTGATCATCAAAACTCCAAATACCCACGGCATCGGCACCAAGGCCATGTTGAATTCTTGAGCTAAACTCTAAGCCAGCAGCAATTCTGGCTTTTTCTCTCACTCCTCCAAGACTTACTAAGACAATAATGGCCATTAAACCAATTATGGCTATGACCACCAAAAGTTCTATTAAAGTAAAACTTCTGTTTTTCATTGATATTATCAACACCCGAGGTTGATTAATATTCATTAATCAACACTCGTGATTAATCACTCGTGGTTGATTAGATTAAAATTTTGAAGCCGAAAATTAAGCCAGCAATTAAAAGTGCTGGCAGAATAAGCCAACCAAAGAACAAAATTGCACCAGTAAAAATTATAAAAAATTCTACCAAGAGTCCAATAAAAATTAAAAAACTTCTGAGAATAGCTCCTAATGTTCGGAAAATCAAATTAGAAAAAAGGGCCTCAAAATATCTTCCAATATCAAAGCCCTTCCCGTAAGAAACTTTATATCTTCTCCAAGGAGAAAAGAAAGTTTTGAGAAGCAAAGGGATAGAAAAATAATTTAAATTAAATAAAAGAAAATTTCTCCAGGCTTTCAAAATATTTCCCGGCGCTTCAAAAAACTGCCAAAAAATCCATTGAAAAAATATATTTTGCCCAGTCATAATGCTTTTTGTTATTTAACAAAAAACTCGGCTATCTGCCAGAGAGCAGCAACAAGAACAAGCAAGATGAGTAATGTATCTAAAAAGGGAACCATTTAATTTATTTTAATTATTTCCTTAATAATTTGATGCCTAGGCTGGAAAGTTGGGTTCCGCCAAAGATTAAAATAAAAGCCAACACTGACCAAACCGTCAAATTGAGAAGTTTTGGTAAAGTGTCAGTCGGAAGAAATCCTTGAAGCTGCTCTTTAATCATTTTCCCCATTTCTTCTTGGATATCGGTAGGACTGGTGGGAATTTTTCCTTGAGCCGCTGGAGCTTGAGATTCTTCAGCTGCCAATTGAAAAATCTCTGGAATAACTGCTTTTCCGGTGAAAATATTATAAGAAGCGTACAAGGTCCAAACTATCATTAGAACTCCGGCTGTTAATAGAACCCAGCCAACGATTTTTGCAATTTTGTCCATCATTTTTAATTATATTACTCCTTTAAAATTTTGTCTAATTCTTCCAGGGTATCTTCCGGGATAATTGGTTTCTCCCCTTCCGGAGTTCTACCCGGATATCGCCAAGCAGAAATTATTTTAATCCCTTTCGGTTTTTTCAGGATTTGATACATAGTCCAGACCTCAGTAGGATGTTTTTTGGTACCGGTAATTTCCATGGCAGCAATTGTTCCCGGCGCTATTCCTTCTTCTTTTCTGTCTGATTTTCGAAGGATTCGCAAAACCCTTTTTTCTGAAAACCGGTACTGTCGCATCTTCGCCTTGGAATGTTTCGTCCAATAAAATTTATTTTCTTCTGGTAATTTCAAAAACATTT
>Ga0210054_1001561_pt1 | contig 18877 bp, 20 predicted proteins | sample CryGeymeta201516_FD_185470 | JGI IMG/M metagenome (GOLD analysis project Ga0210054, IMG submission 185470) | Groundwater microbial communities from Crystal Geyser aquifers in Utah, USA - Crystal Geyser metaG 2015-16 (SPAdes) (version 2) | ecosystem: Environmental > Aquatic > Deep subsurface >... | reverse complement strand
CTTCTCCTACAACAACCCAGCCGGCGGCAAGCCTTCTTATCAATATATTCTTTATGAAATGCTGCGCGGATTTTTCAGCAAAACTTTTGGTAAAATTAAAAACAAGGCACCTGTCTACGCCGGCCTGTTTGATTAAATTAAGGCGGTGTTTAAGCGATATCAAGCTCGGCGGCGCGCTGCCTCTGCCTACAATAGATAAAGGATGCGGATAAAAAGTAACGGCTATTGCCTTTGTATTTTTTCCCCTGGCGATTCTAACAGCTGCTTTTAAAATTCTTCTGTGGCCCAAGTGCACGCCGTCAAACACGCCTATTGCAACTACTGCTTTTTTACCCATTGTTCTAAATCCCTCGCAGTTGCGCTTTTTAATTTTTCCACAGCCAATGCCTGATCTATACTGAAATCGCCTGATCTTATACGCCTCAGATACGACATGTGGCCGCAACAATTCAAATGTTTAGCGATGTCCTCGCATAATGTGCGCACATAAGTGCCTTTCCGGCAGACAACACTAAAAGAAATATTTTTCTTGTCAAAAGTTTTCAATTCTATTTTTTCTATGAATATTTTTCTCGGCTGCCTTTGAATCTCTTTGCCCTGGCGGGCCAGCTTATAAAGCGTACGGCCGCCCACTTTAAGCGCCGATACCATCGGCGGCACCTGTTCTGTCTCGCCGGTGAATTTAGCGAAAACAACCTCTATATCTTTTTTATTAAATTCCGGGACACTGCTTTCTTTTATGACTTTACCTGTGGCATCCTGTGTATCAGTGCATTCGCCGAGCGTTAAAACAGCCTGGTATTCTTTTTCGCCGGCCATCAGCCTGTCTGAATATTTTGTGTAACCGCCCAACAAAACAACAAGCACGCCTGTTGCCATGGGGTCCAGTGTGCCCGCGTGCCCGGCCTTTTTTATAGCGAATGTTCTTCTTATAAAATTTATAACATCATGCGATGTCCAACCTCTCGGTTTATCAATTATCAGTACGCCGTCCATCTATAACCTTTCTGGCTTCTTTTATAATTTTATTCTTAACACTTTTCATATTCCCTTTTACAAGGCAACCGCTTGCGGAAACATGGCCGCCGCCGCCAAAACTTGAAGCAATCCTATTTACATCCATCCATTTTCCGTTTGAACGGAAATTAACCTTTATAAAACCCTGCTTCGTGTTGTCGCCGAAAAGTACGGCTATCTTTACCCCGTCGATAAAACGCGCGAAATTAACAAAATTCTCAGAATCATGCGAGGTTGCCCCGGCTTTTTTAAACATTGCTTTTGTAAGGCGCATCCAGGCAATCTTGCCGTCTTTGGACACCTTAAGCGTCTCAAGGCACAAACCTAAAAGTTTTCTGCCTGCCAAAGTATGCGACTCATAAATATTCTCATACATCTGTTTGGGGTCAACGCCGTATTTTAAAAGCTCCGCGGCTATATACATGGTTTTTGACGTAGTATTGGAATACTTGAAACATCCTGTGTCCGCAATTATTGCCAGGTATATATATGCGGCAAGATCCTTGTTAATCTTACAACCCAGCGCAACAGCCAAATCATACATAATCTCGCCTGCTGAGCTTGCCGACGGCTGCACATAATTAATATCCGCGAAATTCCGGTTGCTGACATGGTGGTCTATATTGATCATTGGTTTTTTGCCGATTATCTTTGCCACATCCTTTATCCTGGCTATTACAGGGCAGTCAAGGACAAGCGCCATGTCAAAATTATATCTGCGCTTTTGCGACGGAAGTTCTATTTTTTTTATATTTTTTACAAAATCATACCTCGCCGGCGGCTTATCGTAGTTGACTATAACATATTTTTTACCAAGCTGTCTTAATATCTCAGCCATTGCAAGCTGGCTGCCCAAAGAATCACCCTCAGGGTCATAATGCGCTGTTATAAGAAAACTTTTATTCTTTTTTATCGCATCGCATACCTTTTTAATCGATGTCAGCATCTTCTTTCCTTTCATCGTTTATCTTTTTAAGGATATTGTCAATTTTACTTACATGCTCTATTGAGGCATCAATATGAAAATCAAGAAACGGCGTATAGCGCATGTTAAGCCGCGCCGCAAGCTGTTTTCTTATGAAACGGCCCGAATGCATAAGCGCATTATGCGAATCTGTTTTCTGCTGATCGTCTCCCAAAACAGAAAAATATACCTTTGCCAGTTTCAAATCAGGCGTAACATCGGCGGATGTAATGGTAACAAAGCCAAGATGCGGATTCTTGATTTCTTTTTGTATAATATCAGCCACCTCGCGCATTATCTGGCTTGCAACCCTGTCTGTTCTCTTCATACTGTTTCCTCTAAAAATAAATCCAGCTCTTTTTTTACGCGCTGTTTCTTTAATTTTTCTATCATGCCCGCATTTATCGCGTCTGTCATTAATTTTCGCGTGCGCGGCTCTATGATAAAACCTAGTCGTTTCTGAAATCTTATGGCCCTAAAAATCCTTGTGGGATCATCTATAAAAGATTTATCGTGCAGGATTCTTATCTTTTTTGCCTTAAGATCCTTGCGGCCTCCGCAAAGATCAACAAGCCTTCCGAAATCTTTTTTGTTTAATGAAACCGCCATCGCGTTTATTGTAAAATCCCTGCGCAAAAGATCCTCTTTCATAGTCGCAGGCGTTATCTCAGGCAAGGCCGCCGGCTTTTTATACCGCTCTTTACGCGCAGTAACAAAATCAATCCTATAGCCTGACTTTTCTATTGTCGCGGTCTTAAAGCCTTCATGCAAAACAGGCGCAACGCCCCACTTCTTAGCCATAATCTTCGCAAAACTTATCGCATTTGCCTCGACAACCATATCAATATCCTTATCACTAATACCCAACAACGCGTCTCTGACAAACCCACCGACAACAAAAGCATTGATGTTTTCTTTGTCTGCAACCACGCCTATTTCTTTTAGCAAATCAGGTAACTTCATGCGCCCCTACGCCTTGGGGACAGGTCCTGCGGATCTGTCCCCATCATGATTGTGCAATATTTTTCTTCTTACTATATAACAACAAAAATCTTAAAATACTGCACAATTTATTTCTAACTTTTAAGTAGACGAATATTTTGCCGCATACATATCCACAATCTGGCGTATCATCCTTTGATACTTTGTATGGCAGAGCCCGGCCTGGCGTTTAAAAAAATCTATGCTTGATTTGCTTAGAGACAGGGTCACCTTTACCGTATCTTGCGGCATGAACAATTCCTCAGGCGGCGGGAGCACGTCTTTTATCCTGGTTAATTTTCCGATTGGCATATCATGTTTAATCATTTTCTTCATAGTATTTTCTCCCTCGTATAATGTTCACTTGACAGTGAACGGTTTTTAAATCACAATATCATTATGGTTAATTTCTATAAAGCGGGAAGACAACTTTTTAACTCTCCATTGGCCTTAAGGGACCAATCTACAAAGACTGTTGCTTCCTTGATGTCTAACAAAATAAACATTTATTTAGTACGTTGTGGCTTCCAAGACCACTGATAGTTCGAGGCTATGTTAGTTAGGCCGTCTAAAGGATGCCCGCTTTAAAAGAACTGACCTTAAAAAAGAAAGGGGGCAGCTATGCATTACCTTGGCATCGATGTATCAAAAGCTTCGCATCAGTGCGTCATATTAGACGCAGAGGGTGAAGCTTTAGGCAAATCCTTTACCATCCAATCCTCTAAGGACGACTTCGCCAATCTTGTCAAAAAACTATCGGACTTAAATATCCCACAGACCGATATAACCGCCGGCCTTGAAGCCACCGGCAGCCTCTGGGAGAACCTATATGTTTATTTAAAAGAACGGGGTTTTAATATAGTGCTCTTGAACCCCTTCCAAACTAGTAAATTCCACCAAGCTATGTTAAAGAAGGCTAAAACCGATTCCATAGATGCTCTTGTCATAGCCGGCCTTCTTCGTTCAGGCTGCGCCGCCAGTTCCTACATTCCTGATGAAGAGATTCAATCCTTAAGGGATCTAGTCCGTCTCAAAGACGGCTACCTCAAAGATACGAAAAACTACAAGCGCAAGGCCTATTCGCTTCTAAATCTGGTATTCCCCGAGTTCTTAAACTTAATCAAAGATCCGTTCAACATCTCCTGCACGGAAATACTTTCTAAATATCAGACAGCTTCTGACTTTAAGAACATAAGGCCTAAAGATCTTTTAAAGATAGCCAGAGGCCATCAGGGTAATAATTATGATGAAGCCTGGGCAGGTAAGGTAATACAAGCTGCCAAGGATTCCATTTACTCAGGCAAGGCCTCTAAGGCAAGAAGTATCGTGTTAAAGAGCCTTGTCTTAAACATAAAGAATTTAAAAGAACAGATGAGCGAGCTCGATAATGAGATCCAGAACATCTTAAAGACTGACGGCGGCTCATCAAATAACGATATAGACAACCTTTTAACCATACCCGGTGTTGGACCTAAGACCATAGCCGTATTCATAGCCGAAGTCGGAGATATAACGCGTTTCACGAGCTGTAAAGACTTTATCGGCTTTGTAGGCCTATATCCTAAGATCGAGCAATCAGGCTCCTCTTTGAATAGGGCTAAGCTTACTACCAAGGGCTCAAGAATTCTCAAACACGCCTTGTATATGGCTTCTGTCGCTTCTTTGATACATAACCCTTATCTTAAGAGCGTATACAATGATAAACTATCGCAAGGCAAATGCGCCAAACAGGCTCTTATTGTAGTCGCAAGAAAGATTGCCTGTATTATGTACTCTATGTTAAAGAACAATGCAGTCTATAATCCTGGTCGTGTCGCTATAGCAGTTTAATCTTTTATCTCTTGCTCTTTGAAAATTTATCTTTACTTCTTATAGTACGTCTTTTTGGTTGTTAAGCTCGATGGGTTTTAAAAGATTAGTGGTCACGGAAACTATACAATCTTCTTCTGATAGATTCTCCAGATCGTTTGTTTTCACATACGCCTTTAATAAATTTTCATAACGCCTGATTATTTCTATGTTATACTTATCTAAAATAGCTGAAAGATCAACTCCGTCTTTTACCTGTATCGCCACTAGAACTGAATCGTCCATGCCGGAAACCTGCTGATTTTCACCCTCGCAATACAAGGGCCCTAGCAATAAAAAAATAACCGCGCATGCGGATAAGAAAATACATACATATAATATAATATTAACACTATGTATATTTTTTAAACTATTTGCTATTGGGCTGGGTTTCATAATATTCCGTATGAGATTGTTATGCTATGCGTTATCTGGCTGGGCGTGCTTACAACAGGCTTAACATTGCAATGGGAAACTATTGCCAGATTGTCAAGCGCAACCAGATCCAACGGGTCAGAAACAGCCACAGTAAGCGTATTGTTATCTTTTGTCAGAGGCAGAACATTTAAGCGTCTTGCTATGGATTCGGGTATCATATTTATCGCTTCCCTGCGGACTATAATAGGATGATCTTTTAAATTAATAAAAGGCACATCAAAATATGAAGCTATAAAAGGAGCGAACTGGTCTTCTGATATCAAGCCAAGTTCAAGGCTGAGTTTGCCAAAAATGACTTTTTCCCGCTGTCTTTTCTGGTATTCAAGCAGGTCTTCAAGCTGATCTTTAGTTATCAGCCTTGCCTCTACCATGCTTTGTCCTATTGGCTTTTTCATTTTAACTCACCCCTCTCGGTACAACCTTACTAAAAATTTTTAATATCAAAACAAAAGGCTAATAGCCACCTTGGCCATTAGCCGTATTTAACTTCACAACCATTTCAAATGCTACCTTGCGGTCTTTTCCACTACTATAACAACTGAAAAGGCAAAATATTCCCATTTTTTTTCTAACTTTTTTTCTTTCTTAACGTAGCTGATTTACGCTTAAAACAAGCGCCACGCCTATAAACGTGGTTAAAAGCGAGGATCCGCCGTAACTTATAAGCGGAAGCGTTATGCCCACAACCGGAAAAAGCCCTATGGTCATGCCTATATTAATAATTACCTGCAGTGAAATTATTGTGGCAACACCTGCTATTAAAAGCCTGCCGTAAACATTTTCAGTAATATCCAGTATGTGCAGCATGCGCCTGACAAGCAGATAATACAAAATCAGTATAACGACTGAGCCGAAAAATCCCCACTCCTCGCCTACTACTGAAAATATAAAATCAGTATGCCGCTCCGGCAAAAAATTAAGGTAGTTCTGGGTGCCTGAAAGCCATCCCTTGCCAAAAAGCCTGCCTGAGCCCACAGCAATCTTTGACTGGATAATCGTATACCCGGCGCCCAAAGGGTCCATGTTGGGATTTATAAAAACCAGAAGCCTCTGCTGCTGGTAAGGCCTTAAAAAATTCCACATAACAGGCAAAGATAAAACCCCTGCCAGAATAAAACTTATTATGTATTTAATTTTAATCCCGAATATATACAGCATGCCGAGAAGGGTCGGAAAAAGTAAAAGCGCGGTACCCAGGTCAGGCTGTTTCAGTATAAAAATAGCCGGCAGCGCAGTCAGAAAACACGGCACAAGAAAACTCTTCAGGCGCAAAACACTGTCTTTTCTCCTGCCAAGATAATACGATAACGTTAATATCAAAGCCAGCTTGCTGAATTCTGACGGTTGCAGATTAAACGCGCCTATCTGTATCCATCTCTGCGCGCCAAGGCGCTCTCTGCCAAAAACCAAAACAACAATCAAAAGAATCACAACAACAATATAAAAATAATACGATACTGAAATTATCCTGCGGTAACCTATCTTTAGAATAGACGCAAAAATAAAAAACCCTATCAATACCCAGACCAGTTGTTTGAACGCCGAATTATACCATACAGCTACATCTTTCTGGTAAGAAACGCTGTATTGAAACATAAGCCCTATGATAAATATGGCCAGCGTCAGCATTATTATCTGGTAATCCAGTTTTTTAAACATGATTAAAGCAGCTCCAACTCTTTCATTTTTTTAAACATGGCGGCGGCAATAGGGGCCGCTGATTCGCCTCCGTATCCGCCGTTCTCCAAAAATACGGCTATAGCGGCCTTTGGATTATCGCTTGGCGTAAAACCAACAAACCACGCGTGAGACATCTTGCCTGAAACCTGAGCTGTGCCTGTCTTGCCGCTTACGTTCAATTCAGGCACCCTTGCCATAATGCCTGTGCCGCCTGCTGATTGCACAATAGACTCCATGGCATCCCTGACAATATTAAGCGCGTATTCTGAAATCTGTAATTTTTTAGGCGGCTGCCTTTTTATCAAAGCATTGCCTATAGACTCCACCACATACGGCTGCGCAAGTTTCCCCCTGTTAGCGATGACTGACACCATTACAGCAGCCTGTATAGGAGTAATAAGTATGGAACCCTGGCCTATGGAAAAATTAAGCGTATCGCCTTCGCGCCAACTTTCTGATTGAACCCGGCGTTTCCAATTTTTATCCGGGATAAATCCTGCGGTTTCTCCGGGCAACTCTATGCCTGTAGCCCGGCCCAGGCCGAAAAGGCGCGCGTAAGCGATGATAGGCTCGATTTTAATCACCTGGCCGGCATTAAAGAAAAAAACGTTGCACGAATGCTTAAGGGCTTCTTTCATGTTTACCCAGCCGTGTCCGTCTTTATCCCAGCAGTTAAAACGCCTGCCTCCCAATGTATAAAACCCGGGGCAGAAAAATATGGGTTTTTCAGCAGAAATTTTCCCGGTGTCAAGCCCGGCAGTGGCTGTAATAATCTTAAAAATAGATCCCGGAGGGCACTGGCTCTGAAGCGCCCTGTTTAACAACGGTTTTGTTTTATCATTCAACGCGGGCGTTATATCATCCGCGATAAACCCCGGAGAACTCACCAGGGAAAACACCCGGCCGTCAGAAGGGTCCATCAAAACCACGGCGCCCTTTCGCGAATCAAGCAGTTTATAGGCGTATTCCTGAAGCCGCGCGTCTATTGTTAATTTAACATCCCTTCCGCTTTTCGCGGGCTTGGAACTTAACACGCCAACCTGAAAATTCTTATTATTCACCTCTATCTGCATACCGCCGTCTTCTCCGCGCAGAAACATATCAAGTATTTTTTCTATGCCGTTTTTACCTATCGAATCCTGCCTTCTGTAACCATATTGTGTAAGGCGCGTAAGCTGCTCCTGATCAATTTCGCCAAGATAACCCAGTATATGAGCTGTTGCGGGCCCTAATACATACCGGCGATGCGGCCTGGGTTTTACAGAAACCGCCGGCAGATCAAACCTCATCTGCTCAATCTCAAATATCAAATCTTTGGATATATTTTTTAGAATAACAATATCCGTAAAAGGCGCGTTGTAATTTCTTTTATAAACCGCCTCAAGGCCCGAATAAGACATGTCAAGAATAACGCTTAACTTCTTTAGGGTGTCGGACCTTTCTTTTCTGCTTACAAATTCCTGCGGCATTATAACCAAATCATACGATAATACGTTATCGGCGAGCAAACCGTTGTTAGTATCATATATATTTCCGCGCGCGGCCTCCTGAGGCACAAGGCGTATGCGGTTATTCTGGCTTAAATTATAATAATACCCGCCTTTTACTATCTGGGCCCAAAAAAGGCAGCTGCCTAATATTATAAACGCGCAGGCCGTAATTAATGATATTATTTTAAGTCGCATAATTTTTAAAAACTGAGAAAACAGGGATGCTTGCCAGTGAAGTATATAATATGCCCGGTAAACCAACATATATTATCAGGGCCAGGGCCGAAGGCGGATAAACCATATTGGAAAAACAGAAAATCTGCATAGCCGAATCTATAGCGCACACGACAAATACTATAAGCAGTTTTGACATAAGCGCGTCCGGTGAAAAGTAAAATTTTCTGCATAAAACTCCGGTTAAAACAGCGTACGCCGGAAAAGATAAGGTATTGATAAAAGCCCCTGTGCTGAATATGTCTTTCAAAAATCCGGCCAACACAGCAACGCAAACCGCCCTTATTAAATCTTTTTTAATAGCTATAAAAACCGTTAGTATCAGCAAAAAATCCGGCTTAATGCCGCCTATGGAAATCATATTAACGGCTGTTATCTGCAAAATCGCTGTTATGAATACAGTAAAATATAACATTTTATTCCAGCAATACCAAAATCTCTTCTAACCTGCTAAGATGCGCCGCAGGCTTAACATATACACCAGATATAACGCCATTTACGGATTTTCCAACAGAAACAACCTCTCCTATTAGTACGCCTTTCGGACAAAACCCGCCGAATCCTGAAGTAACTATTATATCGCCGAACTGTATATCAGCGCCTTCGGTAATATATTTTAATTCGCATAAACCGCTGCCTCTACCGGCTGCTATCATCTGCTCTCTTGAGCGCTGAACCACAGCCGCTACCCTGAAATCAGGATCTGTCATAAGTATGGCCTTTGACGTGCTGCGGCCAACCTCGCATATCCTGCCGGCTAAACCGCGCTGCGATATTATAAACATGTTCTTTTTTATTGCAACCGAAGAACCCTTGTCTATTATTATTGTATGGCGCCAGTTGGACGGGTCTCTGGCTATAACCCTGGCAAGTGAGACCTTAAATGCCAAATCCTTTTTAAAAGACAAGATATCGTTCAGCCTCTGATTTTCAATGATAATTTCCTGAACCTGGCTGTTCTGGGCTTTAAGCTCTTCTATCTTAACATGCTGTTGGTTAATGGTTTTAAGAAAAAAACCCTTGGGCGCAAAAGCGCTGCCAATCTTCGATGATGCTACTGTTGCGCATATTATGGGAAATTTCAATACCCGGCTTATTCTGGATTTTACGGATTCTTTCGCGCTATCAGGCAGTAATGTTACGATGATAGGAAATAAAAGAAAGGCTATTGTTGCGAGGTGTCTTTTTCTAATGCCATACACGATATGAGATTGTCAGGTTATTCTATTTTAGGCGTAACTGTGATTTTCTTAAGATATTTTATTTCGGTAAGCACTTTTCCGGTGCCCAAAGCAACGGCAGTTAAAGCGTCTTCTGCGACATGAACAGGAAGGCCTGTTTCCTCTGCCAGCAATTTATCAAGGCCCCTTAAAAGCGAGCCGCCGCCGGCTAAAACAATGCCCCTGTCAATTAAATCTGCGGACAACTCCGGAGGCGTCCTCTCAAGAGTAACCCTTACTGCTTCTACTATTGAGCCTATCGGCTCTGCAAGAGACTCTCTTACCTCTTCACTTGTTACTGTAATCATCTTCGGAAGGCCTGCAATCAAATCACGGCCCTTCACCTCAAGGGTCAATTCCTCGTCCAAAGGATACGCAGACCCTATCTTAATCTTTATTTCTTCGGCGGTACGCTCGCCTATCATAAGATTATAGGCCTTGCGCAAATGATTTATTATAGCCTCATCCATTTCGTCTCCGCCTATCCTCAGCGATTTTGAAAAAACTATTCCGGCAAGCGAGATAACGGCTATCTCTGTCGTGCCTCCGCCTATATCAACTATCATATTGCCTGCCGGCTCCTGTATAGGCAAGCCAACGCCTATGGCCGCGGCCATAGGCTCTTCTATTAAAAATACATCGCGCGCGCCCGCATGCAAAGCCGAATCCCTTACAGCGCGCTTCTCAACCTCTGTTATGCCGGATGGAACCGCTATAACAATCCTTGGACGCACTAAAACCTTGTTAGGATGCACTTTTCTTATAAAATAACGAAGCATCGATTCGCTGATACCAAAATCCGCTATAACGCCGTCCTTCATAGGCCTGATGGCAATTATTGAGCCGGGCGTACGGCCAAGCATCCTCTTTGCCTCCTCGCCGACAGCCAGCACGCGGTTGGTATCCTTCTCAATAGCCACAACAGAAGGCTCGCACAAAACAATGCCTTCGCCTTTTACGTAAACCAACGTCGTGGCAGTACCCAAATCTATGCCCATATCGTTGGAAAAAAACGAATACAGGCTGTTCATAAAATTTATCAGCTTATCCACTGCGTTTTTTATTCTGCTTGCCATGTTAAGGCCCTCATTTTAAAATTATATCAATTATACATATAATGTCAATGTTTATCTATGCCGTATGCCGTCTTTTGTAATAATCAGGTCGTTTCTTACGCCCTTTGAGGCTTGGCCTATCTTTTTGCCGTTTACCATAACCTCCACAGCCGAGCCATCGCTTATCCCCAATTCAAACATATTTTTTGCTTTCCACTGTTCACTGGCGCCTACCAAAAGAAAACCTTCAAACAAAAGCCTTTGATCGGCTTTAACCGAAACATAACAAGATTTTTTTGCCGCAATATATAAATCAAGGCTTAAGGCCTCTTTCACAACCGGTTGAGGTTTCTTTGCAACAACAGCCTCCTGCTTGACTGCTTTTTTCTGCTGTTTTTTTAACGGCTTTGGCCTGGCTGCGGCTTGAGGCCTCGGCCTTTGTTTTTTTATGCTGCTGATGCCCTTTCCTATAAAAGATACCAAAAGCATAACAAGCCCTATCGCAACGAAAAAACCTGTTACGGCTATCAATATCTTCCTGAAATATTTCTCCGTATTTACAGGCGGCAGTTTTTTATCTTCAATAATTATTTCCTGTTTTTGCCGGGTTTCGGTTTTATCATCAAGCAGCGAAAGCATTTTGTCAGGGTCTAACCCGAGAAATTCGCTGTATTTCCTGATAAAACCCTTAAGATAAACAATATTTGGCAGGACTGAAAAATTATCGCTCTCAAGCGCCTCCAGGAACTTTTCCTGTATCTTTGTTTTGGACGACGCATCCTTAAGCGAAACGCCCTTATTTAACCTGGCTTGCCTTAATTGTGAACCGGCTGTCATGATACTTTTTCGGGTTCTTTTAATTGTTTATGCGGGACTAGAATCTCTCTTGCTTTTGAACCCTGATAAGGGCCTACCACGCCCTCCTGCTCCATAAAATCAATAATCCTTGCAGCCCTTATATGGCTTAAGCGCATCCTTCTCTGCAGCATGGAAACAGACGCCTGGCCTGTTTCAAGCACCATATTCAAAGCGTCTTCATAAAGAAGGTCTTTATCGATCCTGCTGCTGCCTGAAGCGCCGGAACCATTTGTTTTATGCTGGGCATTTATTATTGATTCCTCATATTCCGGCTTTGTCTGAGCTTTTATAAAATTCACAAGGCGCTCTATCTCAGCGTCAGAAACAAGGCTGCATTGGCCGCGGATAGGTTTGGCTGCGCCGGGCTTTAAAAACAGCATATCGCCTTTACCCAGCAGTTTGTCCGCGCCGTTAGCGTCAAGCACTGTGCGCGAATCAACCTTGGTGGCAACCTTAAACGATATCCTTGCCGGGAAATTCGCTTTTATAACACCTGTTATAACATCAACGCTGGGCCTTTGCGTTGCCAGTATTATGTGTATTCCCACGGCCCTTGAAAGCTGCGCCAGGCGAGTGATGGCGTTTTCTATTTCTGCCGCCGCTATCATCATAAGGTCAGCCAGCTCATCTATTATAACAACCAGATAAGGCAGCTTTTGCGGCGATTTTTCATTATATAATTCTATGTTCCTGGCGCCTAAAGAAGCCAAAAGCCTGTAGCGCGCATCCATTTCCTCCACAACCCAATTAAGCGTGGCAGCGACTTTTTTATGGTCCGTTACCACAGGGCATAAAAGATGCGGCAGGCCGTTAAAAATCGCAAGCTCCACCATCTTTGGGTCTACCATAACAAATCTAAGGTCATTTGGCGTATTTGAAAAAAGAAGCGACATTATTATAGTGTTAACGCATACGGTCTTGCCTGAACCCGTTGTGCCGGCTATTAAAAAATGCGGCATATCGCCTAAGTCTGTCACCATAGGCGCGCCTGAAACATCCTTGCCAAGGGCCATTGTAAGCTTGTATTTCTTGGATTGCGACTGAAATTCCTGCGTAGCTATTACTTCCTGTAAATATACCAATGTCGCGCTTGAATTGGGCACCTCTATCCCAACCCTTGCCTTGCCTGGAATTGGCGCTACAATACGCACGCTGTGCGCCTTCATGGCAAGCGCTATATCATCATTTAACGCCACTATCTTGTTTACTTTAACACCTGGCGCCGGCTCAAGCTCATACCTGGTAATAACCGGGCCCCTTTCAACCTCAGCAACCCTTACCTCTATGCCAAAATCGCGCAATGTCTCCTCGAGAATTAGGGAATTTTTCTCTAAGTCATCCTTTATCCTTCTTTCTTCTAAGGGCGGCGGGGAATTTAATAAATCAAGCGCGGGTAACTTATAACCGTCAATACTCACCTGCTTACGTGTCGCTTTTAGATCAATCTGCTTAGCTAGCGCAAGGGCCTCAGGCTTAATCTGTATTACCTTTGGTTTTGGCGCAGGCGGCGCTGTGATGGGGTCTTTTATTATGCTTCTGACTTTCGGCTTTGAAGTTGAAATAACAACCTTCTGGCGCTTACCGGAAAATATACGCGAGAAAATCTTCTGCCACAAAAAAGAAACCGCTTTTATCGTAAACGTAAAAACAGACGCAATAAACGGAAGCACAAGAAACTCCGTGGCTATCAAAATAGACAATATCACAAGGGTCGTAAGTATAATGTAGGTGCCCGGAAAACCGAAATACCGCGCAAGGTGAGCCGAAACAAACGAACCTATCAGCCCGCCGTTTTTAAAACTGTTTACCGACTCTGCCGTCGCTATCAGGCTCAGCATGCTCGAGGCTGATAAAAATAAAATAACAGTCCCTATTGTCTTTACATAAAGTTTTTGCGGCTGCCTGCCGATAAACTTGGATACTGACCAGCTTAAAGTAAGAAACGGTATTACAAAAGATGTGGCGCCCACAAGAAAAACCAAAATACCTGATATATACGCGCCGATTATACCTATTAAATTTTTAATTTCCGTATTAGGCTGCGATGAATAAAAGGAAAGGTCGTTCTGATCGTAAGATATGAGCGCTGTAAACACCAAAATCGAAACCGCGAGAAATATAAACCCCCAGACCTCGTTTCTTTTTTGAGGCGAAAGATGTTCTGCGGTATTATTTTTTTGTCTTCTTTTAAGTTTTGGCATAATCAGATTAGGATGATAAGTAAACCAACGGCAATACAGTAATACCCGAAAATATATATCTTGCCCCGCCTTAATATCCTGCTCAATAAATGCAGAGCCAAAAGCCCTACAAAAAATGCGCTGGCCCCTCCTGCTAACATAGGCCCGGCGGCAGGTATGGGCGTTGCTACATCTTTTAACTTAAATATTACCGCTCCCAATGTAGCCGGAATCAGCAATAAAAACGAAAAGCGAAAAGCAAGCGTGCTGCCAAGGCCGCATACAAGCCCTGCTGATATTGTGGCACCGCTCCTGGATATACCGGGTATAAGTGCTACACCCTGGGCTATGCCTACCACTATAGCCTTCCATGGATAAAGCATTGTTTCTCTTTTTTCAATATGTTTTTCACGCAGTATTTTTTTATTGATAATATCCGAGACAATAAGAAACGCGCCTGTAAATAATAACGCGGCGCCGACTAATTCTACATGAACGAAAAACCTCTCGATAAAATCAGCAAACAAAAAACCTATAAAAAATGTCGGCACAGAGCCCAAAACAACAAGCATGCCGAGGTTTTTTTCGCTTGTAAATAAATTGATTATATCCTTCCTGAAATAAACTACGACAGCAAGCCCGGTAGCAATATGAAGCATTATATCAAAAAATATCTGTGATTCTTTAAAGCCAAAAAAGTGATGCAGTATCACCAAATGGCCTGTAGAGCTTATGGGAAAAAATTCGGTTATGCCCTGCAATATTCCCGATAAAATAGCCTGAAAAATAGTCATGCTATACCCCTGTGTGGCCGAACCCGCCCTGAGCCCTTACGGTTTCGTCAAGCTCTGCTGCCTCTTCTATTTCAGCGCGCACAACCTCCTGAAAAACCATTTGCGCTATGCGCATGCCGCGCCTTATTGTAAACGGCTCGTTTGAAATATTTGCCACTATCAGATTAACAAGCCCTCTGTAATCAGAATCTATAGTGCCAGGTGAATTAACAAGCGTGATCCCATTTTTTAAAGCCAGGCCGCTTCTTGGCCTTGTCTGGGCCTCAAACCCCTCAGGCATAGACAAAAAAATACCGGCAGAGATAAGCCTTCTCTCGCCGGGGTTTAATAAAACGTCTTCCTGGACATCAGCGTACAAATCCATGCCGCTTGAGCCATGGCTCATATACTCAGGCAGCGGAAGGTCTTCGCAACCCTTCCTGCGCTTGATGAATATTTTTATTTTTTTCACTTTTTCTCGTCCAGCATTGCCTGTTTACGGCTCAAATTAACACGGTTTTGCGCATCCACCTCTATAATCTTAACTGTAACCTCATCTCCGACCTTAACAACATCTTCGGGCCTTTTCACAAACTTATTATCAAGCTCGGAAACATGCACAAGGCCTTCTTTGCCCGGCAAAAACTCAACAAACGCGCCGAAAGCCATAAGCCGGGTTACCTTGCCTTTATATACGGTTCCAACCTCAGGCTCGGCTGTTAAACCCTTTATGATGTCTATGGCCCGCTGGCTCGCGTCTGAATCGGTTGAGGCAACGTTAACAGTGCCGTCATCAGAAATATCAATACTGACTCCTGTTTCCTCTATTATCTTTTTTATAACCTTGCCGCCAGGGCCTATTACCGCGCCTATCTTGGAGGTATCGATCTTAAAAGATATTATCCTCGGCGCAAATTCAGACAATTCCTTTCTTGCGCTGGGCATAACTTCGATCATCTTTTCCAGAATAAAAGCCCTTGCCTTGTTGGCATGGGCTAAAATATCTTTTATTGTATCTATTTTTAATCCGCGTATCTTAAGATCCATCTGCACGGCTGTTATGCCGTTTTTAGTGCCTGCAACCTTAAAATCCATATCTCCGAAATGATCCTCAGCGCCTAAAATATCCGTTAATATCGCGAATTTATCGCCATCTTTTACCAGGCCCATAGCAGCCCCGCTTACAGGCGCTTTTATGGGAACGCCGGCGTCCATTAATGCAAGCGTGGCAGCGCATACAGTAGCCATGCTTGAAGAACCGTTTGATTCTAATATCTCTGAAACAACCCTTACTGTATAAGGAAATTCTTCCTTGGAAGGCATAACCGCGCGCAGGGACTTTTCTGCCAAGGCGCCGTGGCCTATCTCGCGCCTTCCCGTACCGCGCATCGGCCTTGCCTCGCCGACTGAAAAAGGCGGAAAATTATAATGCAGCATAAATGATTTTGAATATTCGCCTGCAAGCGCGTCTATGGTCTGCTCGTCATCTCCTGTGCCTAAAGTGGCAACGGATAAACTCTGCGTCTGGCCGCGGGTAAAAAGCCCTGAACCATGGGTCCTGGGCAACACTGCAACCTCGCATGATATGGGCCTTACCTGGTCAAGTTTTCTGCCGTCAACCCTTAAACCTTTTTCGATTATATTGCTTCTTACAAAACACTTTTCCATATCATCAAGGGCAATTTTGATATCGAGTTTTGTATATTCGGAATCTTCTGTTATCATCTGCTCGCACAACTGTTTACGCAGAGAATTCATTTGGCTTTCACGTTTATCCTTGTCAGCTATGGAACATATTTGTTTCACTTTAGATGAGGCGGCTTTTTCAACCTCCTGCCGCAGGTTTTTATTGACTTCATAAAGCGGAAATTCCATCTTTGGCCTGGCGCATTTATCCGCAAGGTCTTTCTGCAATTTTATTATTGCCTGCGCCTGCTTAAAAGCAAAATCAAGCGCGTCTAGAACGGACTTATCATCAACCTCTTTCGCGCCTGACTCAATCATTATTATTCCTTCTTTTCCGACTGACGCGACTATTTCAAGATCCGACTTCTCAATCTCTTCGTATGTCGGATTTGCTATAAAATCAGAGCCCGATTTTATAACCCTTAATGAGGCAATCGGCCCGTCAAAAGGTATATGCGATATAGATAAAGCCGCTGATGCGCCCACTATAGCAAGCACATCCGGGTCATTTTTACCGTCATGTGAAAGCACTGTCGCTATAACCTGTATATCATTTATAAACCCGTCCGGGAATAAAGGCCTTATAGGCCTGTCTATAAGCCTTGCGGATAAAATCCCTTTTTCCGAAGGCCTGCCTTCTCTCTTGAAAAAACCACCGGGGATTTTACCGGCTGCATAAGCCTTTTCCTGGTACTCGACTGTAAGAGGCAAAAAATCCACTCCCTCTCTCGGTTCTTTTGAAACAACCGCAGTAACCAGCACAACCGTGCCTCCATACTGGACCGTTACCGCAGCGTCAGCCTGTTTGGCCAGTTTGCCTGTTTGTATTATAAGGTCTTCGCTGCCTATTTTTGTTTTAACTGTATGCAACATAAAATTTTACCTACTTTCTAAGATTAAGGCTCTTTAGTATTTTATCGTATTCTGTTTTATCTTCCTTCTTTAAATAATCAAGCAGGCGCCTTCTTTTATTAACTACCTTCAAAAGCCCCTGCCTTGAATGATGGTCCTTTTTATGGATCTTGAAATGTTCCATAAGAAGGTTTATACGTTCTGTCAGAAGCGCTATCTGAACCTGGCTTGAACCCGTATCCTTCTTGTGTTTTTTGAATTTTTCGATTACCTCTTGTTTCTGATTCTTTTCCAATGCCATTGATTTTCCTTTCTTTCCGGTTTAAAAATTTTATAACGTATTTTTTTATTATATCATACTATATTATCATTGTAAAGCTATTGTTTCTCAATAGATTTGATAATCTTACCGAAGGCCTCAACCATCTCAGGGTCAAATTGCGTTCCTGCATTTGCCTTAAGCTCTGCCAAGGCCTCATCCCTTGAACGCCTGGGCCTGTAAACCCTGTCTGATGTCATGACGTCATAGGCATCTGCAACCATTATTACCCTTGACATAAACGGTATATCATTGGCCTTTAAACCGCGAGGGTACCCCAAACCGTTATAATGTTCCTGATGGTATTTAACCGCCTCTGTGATATCTTTCATATCATGCAAAGGTTCAAGAATATTAGCTCCTATTGCAGGATGTTTTTTAATCTCATTCCACTCTTCAGGTGTTGGCTTGCCGGGCTTTCTCAATATAGACTCAGGCACGCCAACCTTGCCTATATCATGCAAAAGAGCCGCCAGCTTAAGAGAATCAAGATCTATTCTGTATCCGCGGCGCAAAAGCTCCAAGGCAAGGCCTTTGCTTAAATCCATAACCCTTTCAGTGTGCCCTAAAGTAGATGGATCCCTTGCATCAATGGCGCTTGCCAACGCCATAATAACAGTAATATAATGACTCCTCATTTTATTGTACTGCCTTGCGATTTTATTTCTTTCATAAGCCATGGACAATATCATGATAATAGCCAATATATTATAAGTCAGCAATAAATAAGGATTCATTTTACCTCCGCGCTTTTATTATATCTTTGTTAATCTGTATTTTTAACGCGCCTTCATTTTTAAACTTTTTTTCAGCGCGCAATTTTTTTGTAAAAGATACTTCTATATCTTTTCCATATATGTTTTTTGAAAAATTAAAAATGTAGGCCTCTATGGATGGTTCTTTATCATAATGGCCCAAGCCGTAAAAAGTCGGCCTTATCCCTATATTTAATACACCATTATATCGCCTTTTGTCAATAATAACTTTTACAACGTATACACCGCTCGGCGGCACAACCTCATGATGCGGATTTATGTTGGCTGTCGGAAACCCGAGTTTTCGGCCAATATTGTTACCTTTAACAACAGTGCCGAACACTGTAACAGGCCTGCCTAAAAGACGACTTGCGGTTTTTAGATCTCCTTTTTGCACAAGGCGGCGTATTGCGGAGCTGCTTACAGCCATACCTTTAATCTTAAGCGTTTTTACGCGCTTAAGCGTAAAACCCAGGCGCTTACCCAGCTCATAAAGCAAGGCGCAATTGCCCTGCCTGTTCTTTCCG
>Ga0210054_1001520_pt1 | contig 19152 bp, 17 predicted proteins | sample CryGeymeta201516_FD_185470 | JGI IMG/M metagenome (GOLD analysis project Ga0210054, IMG submission 185470) | Groundwater microbial communities from Crystal Geyser aquifers in Utah, USA - Crystal Geyser metaG 2015-16 (SPAdes) (version 2) | ecosystem: Environmental > Aquatic > Deep subsurface >... | reverse complement strand
AGAAATAATGCGGTTTGCTTTTTGTCTCAAGTGGTATAGGGATGGCGGCAGATAACTCTTGGGTCGCAGGCGCAAGCGCGGGTAGATCGGCTGCCTGGGTCAGTCCCTCGCGGATGGCGTACACGGCGGCTTCGGTGCGCGAGGTCACGCCAATCTTGGCAAAGATGTTGCGTAGATGCACCTTGACCGTGTTGACGCTGATGAACAAGTGACGCGCGATCTCCTTGTTGCTTGCGCCGGTGGCAAGCAGTCGTAAAGTCTCGCGCTCGCGTTCGCTTAATGTGTCATTGGCTGGCATAATCTTCATCAGTCAAACCTGCCGCGCTCGAGGCGCTGGCTCCCAAATTATATTCGATGAGGGAGGTGTGTCAACGCTACGCGGGACGTCGTGAATAGGGAGACCATCGAACAACGTCAAGGGATACAAATAATTTCGTAAACCCGAGCCTTGGGCAGGAACAATACGGTCTGATACCAATCAGGATGGTTTCTCAATTGTGAATCATCAAAACTTTGTTTCGTTCCGCCAACATAGATGTAGGTGATTTCGTATTTACAAAGCATATCGAACGTACTCTGCTGACCAAAGTCCAATGTATCAGGCAGACCAAATGTTTGTCTGTTTGCCAACGATGGTATCCAAATCCCTGCGTCCGCCCCCACATATCCTTCAGACACGTTCGATGCTAATACTCTTAGTTCTGTTGTCGAGACCAATATCCGTGAATCCAACGGCAGATTCTTATCAATCCAGTCAAAGGCCACCAGATCATCATAACTCACGATTTTGCAGCAGTCGGACGGATAGAAATTGTAATTCACGAACGCGTTGAGCAATATTAATCCCAAAAGGGAGCTGTTGGCTAAAATGCGTACACCTTTATAGAAGTTACCTCGTTTTTGCTGCGTATCTAATAAATATTGCTCCAACCCGGCGTACCCCAATCCGCCGAGGAGGGACAAGGGGAAATATAGGATCATTTCGACAAATGGTCTGTCAAGTAAAGTCAGATAGCCATAACCTGGTAGTAGTCTGACAACTGGAACAAACAGGCTGGAGAGCAGAAAGAAAATCGCCAAGGTACTTGATAATGCCATGTGTGGGAACGCTTTGAATGCAAATGGAGATAACAACAAAATTATCGAAGTAAATAGAAATCCATTTCGAATGTATGGGTCGAATACCGCCTTGAGGATATCTGACGATTGCACAAATATGACCCCTATTAGCATTCCACCGAGCATCAGGCACAAGATCAGGGATCGGATTGATTTAGGAGAATTGCACCACCATTTTGCCGCTATCCAGGATGCAAAAGCGATTCCAATAATAATCGCTGACCTTGTATGGATAAGACTGGATATGAAAATTCCTAAGCCAAGTATGGCAAAAAGCCCCCATTGTTTCGATGGGCCATTTCTGTATTGAAAAGCGATATAGGCTATGCTCGATACAAACTGGATAACAACCAGGCTGGTCAGCGCGGGATATTTACCCCAATTTACTGCATATGCTGGCATGTACCAACCGAAACTGGCTAATAGAACAGCAAGTAATCCGGCGTTGTCTGACTTGGTTTCATGTCTAATGATAAAAAAAATTGGTATTGGTATGATAGCCAGAATAATTTGCCCCAAAATCAGGATAGTATCTTTCACATCCCCCTGTACAGCAGCGGTCAGGACTGCGGCGAGTAAATGAAACCCCAGGTGATAATATCTCGAAACGGGCAAACTCGATCGAAAGATCGACTCTGAGGATTTATAAACCTCCAATAGATTTTGTATGATTCTGTAGTGTTCTGCCGAGTCGAAATACAGAGGAACGATAGCTTTAGAGACGAAGGTCAGACGAAAGAAGATGGAGACGAAAAAAATCGAAATCAATGCCAGTAAAGGTAATTTAGGCCCTTGCACAGGCGTCTTCTTCATCCGATAATGCAGGAGGAAGGCGCCAAGAGACATAATCGTCAAGACGATGAATATGCTCATTCCGGTTCTGTGAAAAACCCCCTGCGAGAAGATAAATAACGTCCCAAGAGAGACGGGTAGTAAACATCCTCCTATGCTAAAAGAAAAATGTTCGGCGGCAGTCAGGTTGTCTTTCGAAATTGCTTTCAACACGGGCGAAACAGCGCCGTACCCCAATAATAAGATCAACAAAACCCCAACCACAATATGCCAGTGATTCGAAAGGACCAACAAACCGTCGAGCAATATGTTCATTCACGGCTATGGATAAGAAGGATACGAGTTGACAGCCGTTGCTGTAGGGGTGGCTTGGGATGGTGGCGTTGGGCTGATTTTGGTAGTCGAAACTGTTATTGGCGTCGGAAGCGCAAGAGACGAGATGACCAAACTTCCTTTGGCGATCAGGTGGTCCTCGGTTTTCGAAAAGACCTCCAGTTCTATCGTTTCTCCAAGGGGAATTTGTTCCCCTACGCAAGAAATACTGGTGGGGAACCCCTCGACTCTCTGACATTCATATACAATTTCATTTCCATGCCACCGAATTTTTAAATAGAAATCCGGGAAAGATAAACCTGGGGTTATAAAGTTGACCAGCATCCCGCCCTCAGTTTCGACGCCACATGATACGACACACAACCCGGAAGGATCAGCGCCGCAGTAAGTTATGTCGAGAACAGGCTGACTGCCTGTAGGGGATGGATGCGCAGGCTTTGAATTGGCGTTAATGAAAACCTTATATCCCCAAACTCCCATAATGGTTAAGGCAACAAAGATGGCGATGCCTATTGCAAATCGTTTTTGCTTCATAGTGCCTCCTCGTATGATATGTATTTGGTAAGCACCAGCTTGCTTACCGCATTGACAAATTGTAGTCCTGATAGCTGGCTCAGGGAGGCTTGCGCTGGTTCTCCTTATAGAGTGAGCGGTGAATGATGACAACCGAGGCGGATTCTGCTTTTCATCTCAATTGAGGGTTGGTGATGTGCGAGTAAGAGTATCCCATCCAGGGTGGCCGAACCGCCGCTCCAGGCGTAATCCAGGTAGGCAAGCGTGGGCAGCGCGGAATCACCGTTGGCATTGGTTGTGAGGATTTGCGGGGGAACAGCCAGAATTTTACCCACCGCCTGAGCGAGGTAGACCCAGCGCCCGCCGAATGCGTCCGACACGGCGTGGCCGTCTTCGTTGGAGTAAAAATACTTCAACGTTGCACTGTAACGCTCAGTCCGCCAGGAAAAGCCCTAAACTTTACGTTACTGGCATTCCTGGCGGTAAAAACGCGCCGGTTTGCGCTATGGGCAAATGGGTATGGTACGGATTTTTCTATGCGACCGGGTCGTCGGGATGGGCGGCGTTCCAGAGGGCGACCAGATCGTCAGCGGATTTGCCGATGTTCTCGCGGTTTTTGATGCTCCCGGTGAAGACACCGGGGGTGTTCAGACCGTTCTTGACGGCGATATCCAGGCGGTGCTGGAGGTCGAACGTGCCATCCAACTGGAGGTTGGGAAGGTAGGAGCCTAACCCCTCCAGTTTGACGCCGCGCCCGGCGCGATTGAAGAAGATGACCGCGTCGCGCAGTTCTTTCGTGACCAGGCTGACTTCGCCCTCGTTCAGCCCGGTGCGGTCGGCCAGATAGCGATTGAGTTCCTCGCTCTGTACGGTCTGCCCCAACTCGACCTGGGGACGGTACGCATTGATGGCTTTGATGCGGTTTGCCATTTTGAAATTCTCCTCTCGTGATGGTTTTGTCTGGAATCTGCCAATTTCTTGGGAAGAAATGTTCTATTTCTTCCCAAGGATTATACCATTTCCTGGGAAGAAATATGATTCACATTAGGGTAAATTACATGGTACTGCTGTTCTCGTCCAATCGCACCACGCGCAGGGCCAATTATGGCCAGCGAGATTCCAATCCATACAGGGAGCCATCCGTGGAGCCGTCCTCCACCACAATGACCTCGAATAAGAGTATTTGCCAGGCGTTTAACGTGCGACGAGAGGAAAGTGGACTTTATACAAAATACTGACCAACTTTAAATTAACGGTCACCTGGGCAGCTCCCGCCGTACCGGCGTCAACATAAATAGCGCCAACATAGTCCCCAGGCGGGAGCGAGCCAACATTCAGGGTGAAGCCAATCGTTCCCTGTGTAGCTGTCTGTCCCGTAGGCGTATCCATCGTGATCAAGCTGGGGGTCTGACTGGTTGCCGTCCATTGCAACGTGCCGCCTCCATCGTTCTGGATGGTAAAGGCACCCTTGTTCACCGAATAATTCAGCCCGGCCAAGACAGTAATAGTAGATGGCACATTGAGTATGGGCGCTCCCGTATTGACAGATTTTACAATCCCGCCTTCCCTCGTGATCACATACAACCAGTAATCCGTATCCACGGGCGGCGAAACCTGTACCGAGCCGCTGGGCGAAGATGGTATCGTAACGCCATGATCTATCGCCACATCCAGGAAGGTTCCGGCGGTCACAGACCAGTTGAGGGTGACCGGTGAGCTGCCGCTGGCGGTAAACGCGGCGGCCGGAGTAGGCGCCTGAGAAATACTGGCTATGAAATCCGTGCCGCCAACCGACAGCGTATGCGTGCCGGTTCCCGCAGAAGAAACCCCGGCGTTGCCAGTCACTGCCTGCCCATCGAAGGTGACCGAACCGCCGCTCCAGGCATAACCGAGATAAGAGAGTGTGGGCGAGGCCGGGAAACCGGCGTAACGCCGCCAGGCCAAACCGCTCGTGTGAAGGACATCTCCTGTGCCATCCAGTAAGTGCGGCGCGTTGGCTTGAAGCTGGCGGGAAGCAAAAAACGAGAACCCCGGCTCCTGCTCTGCTGTTCGAAGCAGCTTTTCCAACCAATCCGGATCAGGAAAAGCGTCGGTATTGAGCAAAGCCAACCAGTCCCCATGCGCCAAGTGAGCGCCCAGGTTATTCGCCGCCGCAAATCCTACATTTTGATTTAACCGTGTGACCTTTATATCCGGCCAACGCTGTTCCAGCCCATCAACTGATTTATCAGTAGAACCATTATCTATCACCAGGACTTAAAAATCAGTAAAAGTCTGGCGCACCAACGCCTCGAGGCAGCGCGGCAAATGCTTTAGACCATTCCAGTTTACTATAATAATCGAAACGGCTGGGATTGGCACCAACTCTCCATAATCAGACGTCGGTCAATATCCGCAATTACTTCTGGAAGTCTTTACGCCTTTCCATTAAGTACAAATAGCGTTCTGACTCAAGCAACTTTACCGCTTCGCGAATGTCAAATCGTTCCTGGAAGATCTCCTCAAAATCGCCTTGTGCATATTGAGTGAAAATATCTTCTCGGCTTTTGAGCAATTTTTGCACCTGCGAATCGGACTTGGGGACAAATTCAATCACCAGCCAGTGGCACATGTCATAAAAGAACTCTGCCAGTTGTGAAAAAGGTACATTATTGGAGATCGCCATATGATGGATCAGCGCCAGCGCCAGAACAACATCCACGGGGCCTCGCTCACCCAATGAGCGACGTTCGCGGTTGTGCCAGCCAAGCGCCGGGCTGGGGTTGGTCAGGTCGAGTACAAGGGGAAGCATATTAGGCTTTCTTTCAGCCTTGACCTGACGATAATTTTGCTCGACTGCTGCTGGATCTACATCAAAGGCGATCGTGTATCCTCCAGCCTGACTGGCCAACCGGCTGAAGATGCCCGTATTTGCGCCCAGATCCCAAGCAGTCTTTGGCTTGATGCGCTCCATCCATTCCGAAACCAACTGTTTTTTGTGCACAAAGGCTGCATCGGTGTAATTGGTAATCTCATAATAGTTGCCCCATTCGGTCCCTGCTGGCTTCCACTTCAGTCTGTGGACAGTAGACTCCAGACTTTCGACCAATCCAAGCATTGCTTGTTTGCTCATACCTACATTAGATTTTGATTTTTCAACAGCTTTATCCGCATACTTTTGCTGTACTTTCGCGTGCAAGAAAATATGCGTAAGCAGCCCGAAGTTGAGCAAGGCACGGCGCGGCAATAGGCAACTGGCCAGGTCAAGTGGAATTCCATCAATATAGATGCGCAGCAACTGGTTCAGGCGCACGTCACGGTAGGCCATCAACGCCAAGGGGGCCATAAAATGCTGACAAAACTGTCGGTAAGCCACCCATGGCTCTCCTTCACGATATTTCTCGAAGGAGAGTGTATCTATCAACGCGGCCTTGCCGTTGTAAAATTGGATGTTATAGGCACTACTATCTTTGAGCGAAAGGCCAAGTTTCAGAGCACGTTTCTGGATCGAAAGCGTGGCCAAGGCAGCCTCTTGCAGTTCGCCAAAAGACCACTCGTAAGGATATGAGATGAAGGGTACCCGTTCTGGTTGGATAATTTTGTAACTCAGGCCAGGTTCAGCAGGCTTGACGTCGGCTTCGCGATGAGGAACAAGCAAGCCAACTTTAACTAGTTTATCATACAAGCCGGAACTCATTAGTAAGTCATAATCCGCGGCGTAAGAACGGTTGACCTGCCGGTATAAAATCCCAGCGCGAAAAAACAGGAATCCGCTCGGGTCCCGGAACGAGGCGCCGAGGCGTTCGTTACTTGTCATCTTCATCGTCCCCATCGGTTTCAGTCCCAAATTTATCAGACTTGGATTTAGTGATGAGCCGTTTGATCTTGCCCCAAAATAAACGCAGGGCCACTCCCACACCTAGCAACACCGCGAGAAGTATCTGTAGAAGCATGCTTCCCGTACCAGGGTCGAGATAGGCGAGAGGCACTGAAAGTCCAGACAAAAGATGGGGGGAGAAATACATGGTGTGCTCCTTATTTTATGGAATAGCTATTTGTTCGGTACCAACTGTATCGGTATCGTTTGTGGAAACTTTGATACGTCGTATCCGCTCTTTTTTAGGTGGTCTAAGATCATAGAAATCGCTTGTTCTGGCAGAGGCATATCGTTCTTCTCACACGAGGCGGTAGACCCACCCACGTCCCCATATTGTAATCCGGGGTTTTTTAGAAACAACGAATACCAGCGATCGCAAACAAACAAGTTCACAACCCCCAGTTGATAAAAGGGGGGAATCAGCCTGCCCTCATATAAACCATTTGCCATTTTTATATGTTGTTCACTTGCGGTATTAATAGAGAAAATATTCCTTTGAGGGACATCCTGAAGAAGCGATTGTCCGCCCATCCAGTCAGGCCGTGAAATCCCCAAATAGTCGAGAATGGTAGGCGCAATATCCAACAGTTGAACGTTTTGTTGGATCGTCCCCGCATGTTCTCCATCCGGAAACCAGAACAAGAGGGGGATTCTCTTCCGATAATTCCACTTCATCCCGTGATCAGAGTAGATGATAACAATAGTGTTGTTTAGTTCTCCCGTTTCGGATAAATGCTCGAAAACCTTGTCGACATCATTATCAAAGTCCAGGATTGCATCATCATAGAAATCCGCCATCCAGTCCGCATCCTGAGTTTCACCAGCCGAAAACACGCTTTGGAGCAGTTTAAATCTCGGGCCATGCGTCACAAGCATGTGGACTTGAATGAAGACGGGGCTCTTAGACTCATCAATAATTGACAGTATCCTGTCAATCTGTTGTTGCGCGCTTAAAGAGGACCCCTCTTCTGTTACCAGTTTGTATGGGTTCAGCATGGTGTTGAGGTAAAAGGCGTGTTGAAGGCGTTCCGTCAGTCGTTCGAGTATGACGAAATTAAAATACGCACTCCCCCCATCACCCAGGTATTGGTTTATGATAGTAAAGAGGGTCTTGTTTTCTGAACGGTTATTGGCCATGTCAAACCCGTTCAGTAAGTTCCGAGTATAAGCATCAGCCTGGTAGGGATCAGTAAGCTGAACCGTTCGATACCCCATCTGCCCGAGAATTCCAGGCAAGTGCTGGTATGAATCGGCCCCCGTCAGGATATCAGGGGAATAATACATGCGAGTCTGAGTGGGCAATTTGCCCGTCAGGACAGATGTCAGCGAACCGGCCGTATTGCCAGCGTTGGAGAAGGCGTTTTCAGCCATGAGGGCGTTGCCCATAAGCTTACGCATGTTGGGTGTGGTATCACGCTCATATCCATAAATCGACAGATGGGTCGCATCCAGCCCATCCGTGCTCAACAAAATAATGTTGGGAAGAGACAAGACCCCCTCCCCAGTGTCTGGCATCCCCACATTCAGATCAGCGTTCGCTCCCGGCGATTCGATGACAATAACAACGAGCGATACAAGTAACAGGGAGAGAACTAGATACGTCTGCACTTTTGATGGCTTTCGTACTACGTTCCCCTGTAAACCAACCCTCCCCCACAGAACTCTATAAATAACTACACATAAAACGACGAAAAGAAGCGCATAAGCAGTCCTCCATACTCCCGTGGTCGAAACGACACCAAACTTGAACATTGTGTAAGTGAAATTGTCAATCAATATAAACGCAAGAGACCCAAAAACCAGCGCCGGAATCAAAGTGCCTACCCCAATCAATACCTTGGTCAGGCCTTCGCGCCTTATCATCACATCAAGTCCGGCTAGAACTAACACGAAGACCAGCCCCGGAAGTGCCAGTGCAAAGGCAGATAACAGAAAAACACTGATCCGTTGATAAAAATTCATCGCCGACATGAAGGATGTCTTCGTGAGAAAGAACAACCATTCCATAAATACGTATAAATAGACCGCTATCGCGGTGGAAATAAACAGCCTCAACCAGTTTGAAGGGATTTTCTTTATCTGTTTATTCAAGGTTTCCTGTCCTTTTTATAGAATCAATGTTCTTTTTGAGCTATTTTCTAACTACCTTTTGCACAGTCCGCTTGAAGAGGTACAAGGAATTGCTAGTAGAAGGTGAGGGAGTTATTGTGTCATTGGCAACTATGGTTATGACACGAGGAAAAATGGGAGAGTGGCTAAACCACGAAACACGGGAGGTCAAATGTCGTTATTTTTTGAAACGAGCGATCGGTGTTACATCACAAGTCTCATATCTTTCAACATCTTACAGAACTTGCTTTGAACACGATCTACAGAAAATCTCTCTTGAACAAAAGCTAAACCATTTTGCGATAATTTCTCCCATAGTTCAGTTGAATTGTAAACTCGCACAACGGCTTCCGCGAACTCTTCGGGAGTGTCAGCTACAAGAACATGGATTCCATCCTTGAGTTCCATTCCTTCTGCAGCCATGGATGTTGCAACACAGGGCACGCCAAATCCCAGGCTTGTTACCACTTTCCCTTTTACTCCTGCTCCATATCTTAAAGGGGCTACACTTAGCTTACACCTCGAATAAAGACCATCAAGGTCTGAAACATGGCCGAGTATAACTATATCACCTTTTCTGCCCAATTTCCTTACTTTCTTCGGCATGTTGCTACCCGCTATAAGAAACCTACAAGCTGGTACTTGTTTTTTTATAAGCGGCCATATTTTATTGACAAAGAAAAAAACAGCGTCTACATTGGGCAGGTGATTATATCCCCCTAGAAAAAGGACATCACTACGCCCTTCAAATCCGGTCGATCGGCCAGGTATCTCCCTCGGCAACGGAATAACAGTCGCTTTTACCTCAGGTGCACAATCGCGAACAACTTTATATTCAAATTCACTAACAAGAATTGTTTGGTCAGCCTTCCGCATAACAGATATTTCTTGTTCGCGAGCTTCCCTTGCTTGCTCAAAACTTGCTTTTGAATCACCTAGTGCTGCTGCACGTTCTTCTCGGAGAAAGTGTAAATCAACTGTGTTGAATACAATTCGCGCGCGAGGCGAATATTGACGAACCATATCAATATACTTAGCGGCGGTAGGTGCTCGGGATAAAAACACAAGGTCAAACCGTTTTCCCTCATCTTTTAGAAAATCCTCAACGGATCTGATAAATGGCGCATATTGACATTCAATGCCAATCCCCTGCAAATCTTGGGTGTATCGGCCAAAATAAAGCAAATTTGTTGCGGGAATAAAACTTACTTCGAATCCTAATCCTCTCAACATTCTCAAGAAATTAAAGGCATCAATTGAGCCCGAATCCTGGTCAGGCGTTAGGGTACAAGCATCAATAAATAACGCGAATCGTTTTCTGTAGTGATTACGATATGAGAACTCTTCGGTTGACTCACGCACTCCATAACCCCGGATGGCATTTTTCCACCTCTCCACGAATTTGTGTCGGTTTACTTCTTGGTAATGTTTTATTCCAGCGTTAACATCTGTTCCGGAAGTTGTGCCTTCAACATGGAAGACTTGTGATAACGGCTGATATATAACGCTATACCTGGCTTGACGAACTCTAAAAGCCAAGTCCGTATCTTCATAATAAGCGGGGGTAAATAATTCGTCAAAGCCACCTAATTGTTCCCATAAACTACGCGGGATTACTATACTTGCACCAGAACAATAATCAACTTCTCGTAAATAGTTGTATTCGGGCTTTCGCGGATCATCCTTTCGCCCATAGTTTAGACCAGTTCCATCACTCCATATTACGCCGCCTGCTTCCTGTAATGTACCATCTGGATAGAGAAGCTTAGAACCAACTAGCCCCGCACTAGGAAAATTCGAAAAAGTATCGATAATGGTATCCAACCAATGCGGCAGTACTATCACATCATTATTGAGGAACATAATATATTTTCCTCGTGCAGTCGCCGCCGCGCGATTACAGTTTCGCAAGAAGCCAAGGTTTTGTTCATTTCTAATATAACGAAGCCCCTGACATCTTGTTATTAGAGAACGCGTCCCGTCGGTTGATGCATCGTCAGCAACAATAATCTCAAACTTTGTTTTTTCGTTCGTCATTGCCACCGACAATAAACACCGCAAAGTATCATCCAAGTGGTTATACACGGGTATAACAATAGAAACATCCGGGTCATTTACTGGCTTATTCGAAAATGCTCGGATGACCTTTTTGGTAGACAAATCCAAATTGTCAAAGATGCTTTTGTCAATAGCCGGTATTGCTGGAAGCGGTAAATCCGTCGAACCGGTTGTCTTTCTCCTCGAAAATTTAACCGCACTTCGAATCAAAGCTGTTAATTTCTCAGTCCCCAAAATATTCAGGCTCCTTCGAACGAGACCCGCCAATCGTTCTCTTCTGCTTCCGTGGGGCATGAAAGTTGTTCTAATTCTCCAGAGAACTTGTATCAGCTTCCATGCTCTGCTCCCCTTAATCTCTGCCAAGTACGCATTCAGCGCCTGCACCTGCGCCTCACGCTCCGCTACCTGGGCCGAGAGCGCCTGCAAGGCCTGCTCCTTCTCCGCCACCTGAGCGGAGAGCGCCTGTTCCGCTGCTTCTTTTTTATTAAATGTCTCAAATAATTGGAAATTAATGGATTTTACAATACTTACTATGTCTCTATTCTGTTCTCTATTTGAAGATACAATATCAACGGCGCTTTCGAAAGTTTCGTTCCAACGAAATGCATTTCGAGATAAAAGCCAATTTTCTCTGATTGTTTTCTGAGCGTTTTTTGCTAGATAAAATCTTAATTCTTTATCTTCAATCAATTGAATTAAGCAATCTGTCCATTCATCAAGCGAGGTGGCTAACAATCCATTCTGTCCATGTGTTACAACATCTGCATAGGTTTCAAGACGGCTAAATACCCCCGGCACCCCTAACGCGCTGTACTCAAAGAATTTTATTGGGCTTTTACACCTATTGAATAGGGTATCAATTAATGGTGCAATAAAAATATCAGCAGTTTGGGCTTGGAAAAATGTCGCAAAGTCTTTGTATCTGTAAGTAGTAGCAGGTGACCATTGCACTTGAGGAAGAGAGGCAACCTCAACAGGCAGTTGTACTCCCCAAAACTGAAAACGTATTTTTTTTGGATAACGTTTAATTAAATCCAGTAACACTGGCGTGATGTGCTCCAAGTCAGGTTTGTGTGAATTTCCACCCATGTAACCAATGGTTAGTGTTTCGTGTTCTGATGTTTTTAGGACAGGTGGTTTAAGGCGCCATAAATTATCATCAAAATAATTAGGCAAAACAGACACATTATTGTTGTAATTAATAACAAAGTCTCGTAACCTTGGCGTAGCGACACTGACTAGATCTACTTCCATTAATGCCTGCAACATCGGCAGGAGAGAGGAACCGTAATATGAATCTAACCTATCAGGGTGATTTTCAGGTAGGAAGAAAAGAAGATCATCCAAGTCAAATACCAGTGGTTTTCCTTCTTTACGGGCAAATTCTACAATTTTTTTATAATCATCAAATTTCTTTGGAAGCTCACGCTGAATAATAATTATGTCCGCTTCAGAAACACGGCCAACGACAATTTGACCATTTTCAACCCCTTTAATAATATCAATCCCTGATTGTCTGAGAGGTCCGATAAGCCGTAAATGAGCCATCGGGTCTTCACCACTCAGAGAAAATGAATAACAGACTGCATTTCTAATCTTCATAGGATATTCCTGTTTTTACTTTTTCATCCCGTGTCGAAAAGGGAGGCGGGGTTTTGTGGCCACGTCGCTTACACGAATTCCAGGTTCGGGTCTTCCCGAATGTAAGCCGGGACGCTTCCCAGGTAGGGCAAAGGCGGCAGTCCATGCCAGCGTCGCAGCAAGTGATAGCTGTGTGAGGTCAACAGGCGGCAGGTATCCACCGCAGCCCGCCACGCGGGGCGGCGCACCTCGACGACGGTTTCCCATTCGGGCAGCAGTCCAAAATCCCACGCCGAGCACAGGCGGGCGATGAAATCTATCTGGTCGGCCAGGGCAGAGAGCTCCTCGGGTGGTTCCACGTCGGGATACAGCGCTGCATCAAGCCAGGCCATGGAGAAACTCCTCCGCAAACCACGTTCTCAGAACTTGCGCCGTTTGCCGTTGTTGCGGATCGGCAATGCGCTCCAATGGACGAATCTGCTCGAGGCGTTCCAGATGGGTGCGGATTGCCAGGGCAGCTCGTTGCCGATCGGCATCTTCACCGGCCTGCTTTTGCCGCTCTTGCCAAAGCGCCCAACAGTGTGTCGCGTCACACCAACCGTGCTGGCAAAGCGTGTAAATATCCAGAAAGTCACGCGGCATACCTCGTTCGACCAGGGCAACCATCTTGCTGGCAACCAGGTCTTCGAAAGCGTCAACCAGAATCCCACCCGGCCAGGGGCTGGCTTGCGGCTCACACAATCGAGCAGAGCGGTGTGCGATCTGGAAACTAAAAATCGCTTTTTTCTCGTGGCTCAACTCGACACTAACCACATCGCCCCAGGAGCGAACACGAACCTGTCCGAAGGGTCGTAGCGCATCTTGCAAAGCAGTGATGACCTGCTGGCGAGCCTCGCCAGTCACCGGTTCGACCCACCAGGCATCCACATCGTGAGTCGTGCGATACTCGAAATAATGCGCCAGGCCAAACGCACCGCCGAGTGAGATTTTTTCTCCCAGGTCACGTTGTGCGAGGGCATCCAGGCATTCCTGGGCATATTGGGGCAGAATCGATGGGCGATGAGGTTCAGTCATTTCAGCACATCCATTGCCATTCGCAGCGCCGCCTCCCAGGCGGACAGGCGCAGCCCAAAGGTGGCGGCGAATTTATCACAATTCAAGGCCGAAAAGAGCGGACGGCGGGCTGGTGTGGGAAAGTCGGAGGTCGGTGCTGGCAGCAGCTCTTTAACCATCTGTTCGTGCCGGTTGGGATCCAGTTCCAGGATCAGGCGTGCCCACTCGAAACGGCTGGCAAAACCCCCGCCGGCCAGGTGGTACAGCCCGGCACGTTCATGGATATACTCCTCGCCGCGGGCTAACACTTGGGCAGTGATTTCAGCTAACATGCGCGCCCAAGTAGGATTGGCGACTTGGTCGCTCACCACACGCAGAGTTTCCTGCTGGCGCGCCCAGTCCAACACTTTATTGACGAAACCACTTTGCCGCAGGCTGCCTGCACTCGTTCTTAGAGTGTATACCCAGGCCGTGCGGAAAATAAGACAGGCGTCATCCACAGTTTGAACTGCCTGTTCCCCGCCCAGTTTTCATGCCAGGAGCATGCGCATGGGTTGGAGCTGCCGGGTGAACGGGTTAAGCGTCAATCCAAGAATCTCAAGCGTTACTACGCCTAAAAGCGGCTCGTCCCCTGGCTCGCCGAGGATCACCGGGGTATGTCCTTCCCCTTGGGGTAGTTTGATCAAGCATTCGGATATATCCCGTTCCGCAGCGGCGCCATCGGCCAGGATAAAGGTGACTCTGCGCTTGGGAGTTAATCCTACGGCCCTCCAAACCTTATCAGGCAGCAGGGTATACGTAGCCCCGCTATCCACCAGAAAGCGCGCCTCAACCTCCTTGCCTGAAGAACCGACCACCACCCCTTCAATATATGTCACGCCCATGGCTGATCTCTCCTTCCTACGCGATTTATTGTAGTGCGGCCTCCGGCCGCAGCCAAATCGGTGTCGTTCCCCAATACTTACCGTCTCTCGCTTCCTGCAAGCGTGATTCTACTACACATTAGCGCTCCATGGCCATTCGCATCGCCGCCTCCCAAGGGGGCAGGCGCAGCCCGCGAAGTACCCGCGAAGTACCCGCAGGGTGAAGGGTGAAGGTGGCAGCGAAGTTATCGCAATTCAAGGCCGAAAAGAGCGGGCGCTGCGCCGGGGTTGGAAAATCGTTCGTCAAAGCAGGTAAGATTTCTTTGCAGACCTGGGTTTCCCTATGAGGATCGAACTCCAAAATTTTGCGCGCCCATTCCAGGCGGCTGGCATACCCATCTCCGGCCAGGTGGTACAGCCCGGCACGTTCATGGATATACTCCTCGCCGCGGGCTAACACTTGGGCAGTGATTTCAGCTAACATGCGCGCCCAGGTCGGGTTGGCGATTTGGTCGTCCACAATGCGCAGTGTCTTTTGTGTGCGTGCCCATTCCAACACCTTAGACACAAAGCTCTCACGGCGAAGACTGTACACCCAACTGGTGCGAAGAATAAGATACGCGCCGCCCACAGCCTGGATGGCCTGCTCTCCATGCAATTTGGTCAGGCCGTAAACATTGATCGGGTTTGGCGCATCTGTTTCAGTATATGGTGAACCTTTTTTACCATCGAATACATAATCGGTTGAGAAGTGGATCAACAAAGCATTTAATTTGTGAGATTCTTCTGCCAGTACCGCCGGGCCAGTGGCATTGATTGCTTCGGCTAATTCAGGCTCGCTCTCGGCCTTGTCCACCGCAGTATAGGCCGTCGCGTTAATGATAACCTCTGGACAGTGCTCCTGCACTGTCTTGCGAATGCTGACCGTATCGGCCATATTGACTTCTGGGTAATCGAGCGCGACCACCTTCCCAAGAGGCTGCAGCGTGCGATGCAGTTCCCAGCCAAGCTGGCCAGTGTTGCCTAGAAGCAGAATCTTCAGCATCATCGTGCCTCTTCCAGCAGTCGCAACAGGTACGCCCCATACTGGTTGTTGGTCGCCAGGGCCAAATGGCGCACCTGCCCGGCGTCGATGTAACCCATCCGATAGGCGATCTCCTCGGGGCAGGAAATCATAATTCCCTGCCGCTCCTGCACCGCCTGGATGAAATTGGCCGCCTGCAAAAGCGATTCGTGCGTGCCGGCATCCAGCCAGGCAATACCGCGCCCCAACTGCTGGACCTGCAACTGGCCCATTTCAAGGTAAACTTTGTTCAAGTCTGTGATCTCGATTTCACCGCGTGCCGAGGGTTCGAGCGCCCTGGCAAAAGATACCACGCGCTGGTCGTAGAAATACAGTCCCGGAACGGCATAATTCGAGCGCGGTTTGGCCGGCTTCTCTTCCAGGCTGATGGCTCGCCCCCGATCGTCGAATTCGACAACGCCATAGCGATGGGGGTCACGCACCGGATAAGCAAACACAATTCCGCCTTCTTCCAATCGAGCTGCCTGGCGCAACTGGCCGGGCAGGCCCTGCCCGAAGAAGATATTATCTCCCAAGATCAGGCAGGCTGGATTCTCACCAAGGAACTCCTCTCCGACGATAAAGGCATCCGCCAAACCGCGCGGCTCGGCTTGTTCGGCATAACTGAATTGCATGCCCCACTGCTGGCCGCTGCCCAGCAAACGCCTGAAAAGCGGCAGATCCTCAGGGGTGCTGATGACCAGAATCTCACGCATGCCCGCCAGCATCAGCATCGAAAGCGGATAATAGATCATCGGCTTGTCATACACCGGCAGCAACTGCTTGCTAACTGCCAGGGTGATGGGATGCAAACGCGTTCCCTTGCCGCCTGCCAGGATAATTCCTTTCATTTTCTGCTTTTCCTTTCGCTGGGTGTAACGGCCTGCAGTTCAGCCGCCGCCCCTTCGTTCCTCAGGGCATGCTTTTCTGGCAAGGCTCGCTCCAATTGGCTATGATGATTTGGGTTTGATGTCAAACTCGAGTTTAGAACGATAGAAGCAAATATCAAAAATTCATTTTGCGAAGGATCGGTCGTTGAATACTTTAAGCGCATATGGCTCAATTGTTGGTGTCCGCCTTCATTGCATTCATCAATGCCTTGCCTACCCCAAACATATGGTAGGGTGTTGCCAAGTAATACTGCTTATGAAAACAATTGTCCCTATAACCGCTTTTCCTCTCGCTGGGTATAATTTTGGTTCAACCAATCCTGATAGCCCTGCTGTTTGCGAATGGCTTGGATCCAATCGCCATGTTCCAAATACCAGCGCACAGTTTTCAAGAGACCTTCCTTCAAAGCATGTTTCGGCTGCCAGCCCAATTCTACACCAATTTTTTCGATGTTCATGGCGTAACGCCTATCATGACCCGGACGGTCGGCCACGAACTGTTTCAAACTGGCATGAGGCCGGTAAGGCGAGGCGGGCTTCAACTCGTCCAGAATATCGCAGATGGCATCTACGATTTCCAGGTTGGTGGGTTGGTTGTTCCCGCCCACATTATAACTCTCACCGGTCTGCCCGCGCTGCAGCACCTGCCAGATGGCCTCGCAGTGGTCCTCCACATACAGCCAGTCACGAATTTGTTTCCCATCACCATAGATGGGCAGAGATTTTCCCTCCAAAGCGTTCAAGATCATCAGCGGGACGAGTTTTTCAGGGAACTGGTATGGCCCGTAGTTATTCGAGCAGTTTGTGAGCGTCACTGGTAAGCCGTAAGTGTGCGAGTAGGCGCGTACCAAGTGATCGCTGCTGGCCTTTGAAGCCGCATAGGGCGAATTCGGGGAATAAGGGGTGGTCTCCTCGAAAGCAGGCGCATCCGGTGTCAGCGAACCGAAGACCTCATCTGTGGAAATATGATGGAAGCGGACAGTTTTTGCGTCTGCCCTGTTTTCGTCCAACCAGACCTTGCGAGTTGCTTCCAGAAGGGAAAACGTGCCAAAGATATTGGTTTGCACAAAGGCACGCGGGCCAAGGATGGAACGGTCAACGTGCGACTCCGCCGCAAAGTGAACGATGGCATCAATCTCATAGCGCCGCAGAAGTTCCTCAACCTGCGCCTGGTCGCAGATATCACCCTTGATAAACTCATGCCTGTCTGGAGAGGGTAAATCTTTTAGGTTTTCCAGACTGCCGGCATAGGTCAGCAGGTCCAGGTTGACGACGAAAACATCAGGCTGGGTCCCCAAAACAAAACGGACAAAATTAGAGCCAATAAAACCGGCTCCGCCAGTGACAAGAATATTTCGCATATTTATTCAAATAATTCTGCCTGCGTGAACAAAACGCCTGCCGCGTCTTTTGTTGAAAGGATGGGCGGTTTTCCATGATCTAAAGGCCATTGAATGCCAATGCTTGGATCGTTCCAAATGATGGTTCGTTCCGATTCGGGGGAGTAGTAATCGGTTGCCTTATACAGCACTTCTGCCCACTCAGAGAGAACATAAAAACCGTGCGCAAAACCAGGCGGAATCCAGAGCTGGCGTTTGTTTTGTACAGAAAGGAGGATGCCGGTTGATTTGCCAAAAGTTGATGATGAGCGGCGAATATCCACTGCTACATCGAAAATTTCACCAGCCACAACCCGAACCAACTTGCCCTGGGCATGGCGAATTTGATAGTGAAGCCCCCTCAACGTGTATTGCGTTGAACGGGAATGATTATCCTGTACGAAAATAAAACCAATTCCAGCTTGCGCGAACTTCTGGGCTTGATAGGTTTCCATGAAGAAACCACGCGAGTCTTCGAACACACGCGGTTCAATGATGACGACTTCCGGAATATCAGTTCGAATAAATTGCATGGCTCCGATCCCAAGAAGATATTATTTTCGTATCTTCTCAAGAAAGGGGGGCGGGGGGTTCGCAGGTGTGCTGCGCACACCTGCGAACCCCCCATCTTCCCCCGAATTATTGAGAAGATACTTATTTTCCAAATATCATGTGATGATACTTTTCACTGACTTCACTTGCCGGGCCTGTTTCCAGGATATTCCCGTGCTCGAGCAAGAGCGCCCGTTGGCAAAGCGATCGAACGGTATCAACAGAATGAGAAACCAGCAACACAGTGGCGCCACTTTCACGGAAAGACCTCATGCGTTCGGTGCATTTCTGGGCAAATGCAGCGTCGCCCACCGATAACACCTCATCCAGAATTAGAATATCCGGGAGCCAGGCAGTTGCTACTGAAAAACCCAGCCGGGCAATCATACCAGATGAATAGGTACGCAAAGGAGCTTCGATAAAACCCCCGATCTCGGCAAAATCAAGGATTTCCGGGATTTTCTGCCTGATTTCTTTGCGGCTATGGCCAAGCAATGTAGCGTTAAGATGGATATTTTCCATCCCGGTCAGTTCGGGGTGGAAGCCGGCTCCCAGTTCAAGCAAAGGAGAGACCATACCATTAACCCAGACCCGTCCCTGGGTCGGCATCAAGACGCGTGAAATCACTTTCAAAAGTGTTGATTTCCCGGCTCCATTCCGCCCCAGAATTCCAAAAGTTTCTCCTTTTTTTATGACCAGACTGACACCGTTCAATGCCATAAAAGAGTTATAGCGGACTTTGCCCTGAATCAATCGTATCATGTATTCTTTCAGGGTAGCCACTTTCTCATTCGGCAAACGGTAGCGGACTGAGACGCCGCTCAAGAAAATCGCGGTGTCGTTTTGTGGCTCGGGGATTAGATTAGACATGGTATGCAAAAGATTTCGATTTCTGTGTAAAGAATATCCAGCCAATCAATAACGCCCCCAGGGCAATCCCGGCAGCAATACCCCACTCCGCCAAAGTAGGAACCTTACCATCAAATATGAC
>Ga0210054_1001514_pt1 | contig 19182 bp, 19 predicted proteins | sample CryGeymeta201516_FD_185470 | JGI IMG/M metagenome (GOLD analysis project Ga0210054, IMG submission 185470) | Groundwater microbial communities from Crystal Geyser aquifers in Utah, USA - Crystal Geyser metaG 2015-16 (SPAdes) (version 2) | ecosystem: Environmental > Aquatic > Deep subsurface >... | reverse complement strand
AACACCCTCCTCGCAATGACGGATTTAAATTGGGTATGTTTCATCAGTTGAAGCTTTACAGCATGTTTCGTGTTGCGTCCCACGGGGATGCTTCGCGATAAACCTTCAAAACGGAACACGCTACACGTTTTTTCTCAACTCGTTTGAAACACACCCATTTAAATTAATTCTTCCCTCTTCCCCCAAATAACACCCACAATAAAGCCGCGCCTGCCGCGCCGAAGAACGCGTTTCCCAGCGCGGCATTCCCCGCGTCCGACAGCATCACCCCGCCGAACACAAACGCGGCGAACACGACTCCGCCCGTCAGCCTGTCCACCGAGCGGACGAGGGTGCGGACTTCGCGCGTCACCTGCGGAGACTGGACTGCCAGCTCGCCCTGCTCCATTTTCGTCAGCACGCGGCTGGTCTGTGACGGGAGGGCGATCAACACCTGGAGCACGTCGCCGAGTTGATCGAGGATCACGTCCAAACCCGAAGCGGAGTCGGACGCGATCATTTTTTGCGCGTACGGCGCGAGTTGCGTCCACAAGTTGAAGTTCGGGTCGAGTCCCGTGCACATCCCCGAAAGGATCGCCACCGTCCGCAATAACATCAACAGATCGTTCGGCGCCTGGAACGGCATGGATAACATCAGGTCGCGGTATTGGTGCGCGAATTTTTTTATTTCCTCGGGACTGGTCTTTTTCAATTCGCTCATGGACATTCCCCAAAAGCGGTCGAACGCCTGCGCCTCGGCCTGTTCGATCATCTTCAGATCCGCGCCGGGTAGAAGCACATTGAGCAGTTGATACGAACGCACCAGCCGCGCGGCATCCTTGGTGCCAACGCCGATCACCATTTCGCGCAACCCGTCCTGCGCTCCGCTGGGCACGCGCCCGACCATGCCGAAATCCACGAACGTCAACTGCCAGCGCGGAGACTTGCGTTTGCTCCCTTTCTTCAAAGGCAGGGGCGTCACGAACAGGTTGCCCGGGTGCGGGTCGGCATGAAAGAATCCATCGTCGAAAATCTGTTTGAGGTACACATCCAGCAACTTGCGCGCCACTTCCCCGCGGTCAATGCCCGCCGCACTGACCGCCTCGTAGTCCGTGATCTTAATGGCGAACACATCCTCCAAAGTCAAAACCCGCAACGTGGTCAGGCTCGCAACCACGCGCGGCACATGCACGTCGCGGTCGTCCTTGAAGTTCTCGAAGAAGATGCGCGCGTTCTCGGCCTCGCGCAAATAATCAATCTCCTCGCGCACCGTGGACGAGAACTCGCGCAACAACGCGGGGACGTCCGCGTGCTCGCGGATCGGGCGATAACGCGTCAGCCACTTCCCGACTCGTCGCAGGGCGGACAGGTCCACATCCACGATCGAAGCGATGTTCGGACGCTGAACCTTGACGACCACGTCCCGAAAGTCCGCTTCTTCCTCGACCTTCAAGCGGGCGCGGTGGACCTGGCCGAGGGAGGCCGCCGCGAGCGGTTCCGCGTCGAACCAGTCGAATTTCTCCGCCAACGGCGCGCCGAGTTCGCGCTCCGCCAGTTGACGGATATCATCGAACGTCTCGGCGGGGACTTCATCCTGCAAGTCGGCCAGCGTATCGGTGACCTCGGGCGGAAGCACGTCCAGCCGCGACGAGAGGAACTGTCCGACCTTGATCATCACCCCGCCCATGCGGATGGCCAGCGCGCGGAAGCGGACGGCCTCGCGGCGGAAACGCTCCGAGCGCGTCTTGCGGACGAGCGGGCGCAGGCCGAGATAGCGCAGGATCAATTCCCAGTAGATAAAGCGGACGATGACGCCCGCGAAAAAGGTCAGGATGCGGAAGTAACGTCCGCGCAGGTGAGGGGATTTCATACAGACTCCATTGGTGAGATAATTTATTGTATCACCCACCCTGGAAACAAATACTCCCACTAATTCGTCCTTTTCCCAAAAGGAGTACCATGAAAAATCTAAACGCCAGTTTCACCTTGCTAATCGCCCTCGCCATCCTGCTCTCCGCCTGCGGACCCTCGCCCGCCGCGAACGTGGCGCAGTCCAACCTGCAACGCGAGACCCATCCGCCCGTCCTCGAAGGTGACGTTGAAAACCTCGTGAATGGAAACAACACTTTCGCGCTGGAGCTCTATCGTTCGCTCGCCAAACAGAATGGCAACCTGGTCTACTCGCCGTTTAGCATTTCCCTCGCCCTCGCCATGACCTACGCGGGCGCGCGCGGCGAGACCGAATCCCAGATGGCGGACGTTCTACACTTCCCCCTCGGCCAAAACTCCACCCATCCCGCCTTCAACGCCCTCGACCTGGGACTGGCACAACGCGGCCAAAGCACGGACAAAAAACAGGAGCCGATGCAACTCAACCTCGCCAACGCGGTCTGGGCCGAACAGACTTATCCCTTCCAGCAGGACTTCCTCGATACGATTGCCGTCAATTACGGCGCGGGCGTTCGCCTGGCGGACTTCATCAACCAGTATGAACCCGTCCGCAAGGAGATCAACCGCTGGGTGGAAGACCAGACCAGGAACAAGATCAAGGACCTGCTCGCCGATGGGACGCTCAATTCAGACACGCGCATGGCGCTGGTCAATGCCATCTACTTCAAGGCCGATTGGCTGACCACCTTCGACGCAAACGACACCCACGACGCGCCCTTCCATTTGCTGGACGGCTCGGAGGCGCAGGTGAAAATGATGTCCAACGGGCTGTACGTCCCCTACGTTCGCGGGGACGGCTACCAGGCCGTGGAACTGCCCTACGCGGGCGGGACTGCCGCCATGGACATCCTCGTCCCAGACGAAGGTAATTTCGAGGCTTTCGACTCAACGCTTGACAGCGCGGCCTTCGACGCGATCCTCGCCGCCATGCAACCCGCCTCCGTCCAGGTGGGACTGCCGAAATTCCAGTTCACCAGCGAATTCAGCCTGCCCGGCCAACTGTCCGCGCTCGGCATGACAGACGCCTTCGACCCCAACCTGGCCGACTTCTCAGGTATGACGGGGGACCGCGACCTGTTCGTCAGCGACGTGATCCACAAGGCCTTCGTGGCCGTGGATGAAAAAGGCACCGAAGCCGCCGCCGCAACTGCGGACATCATGGAACTGGCCAGCGCGCCGATGTTCGAGAACGTGCTGACCATTGACCGCCCGTTCCTCTTCGTCATCCGCGACACGGTCAGCGGGCAGATATTGTTCATGGGAAGAGTCGTCAATCCCGCAAAGTAACCACCTACCCACTGCCCTGAGCGGAGGGTACTCCCGCAGTCGAAGGGCAAGGCACCAGAGAACACTTGTTGCTTTGGTTACCCGTCCTTCGACTACGCCGCCGACAAGCACGGCGGCTCCGCTCAGGACGGCGATATTATCCAATCACGCGACTACGTGACCACAAGACTATCCAACCACCCGGGCAACTTATCGAACAATCTCTTCATCATCGTTTTCGTTCGCGTATGGAATAGTTCGATGTTGCCATATGCCTCTCCCCCATCCGCGCCCACCAAATCCGTGACGCCGCGCAGGATCAGCAGGCGCGTCGCGTTTCGTTTCGCGACCCAGGCGATTGCGCCCGATTCCCAGTCCGCCGCGACCGCGTCATATTTTTGAATCAGCATGGGGATGTCTTCGACTACAATATCCCGGTCGGCAGAGACGAGCAAACCGCGCCTGACCTCCCCGCCCTCCACGCTCCACTGTCCACGCTCCCCCAGCCACGAAAGATCAATATCGGTCGCATAATACTCAATTGCCTCGGCGCCATCTCCCATCTGCTCGATAATATCGTAGACCAGCGTCCGCTCCACGAGGATGACCGTCCCGGTTTCGATGCGTCCCGCGAACCCGCCGCACGTGCCGAGGTTGATGAGCAGGTCGGGCTGGAAATGGTCAATCACATATTGAGCCGTCGCCGCGGCGCTGATCTTTCCCCAGCCGCCGTGAAAGAGTTCCACGTTCCATGTTCCAAGTGTCATGTGGGCAAATTCGCCGAAGGGGGAAGTCTGCAAGTCCAAGTCGGGAAACAGTTCTTTGACGACGCGCCACTCGGCGTCCGCGGAAATGATGATGGTGGTTTTCATGTCCCCATTATACAGAATCCAGACGCCCAAAGGAAACGACAAACTATCAAACTACGTAACCACCCAACTATGTAACTATCCCCATTAAAAACCCAAACCCCGTTTGGCCTGCCACGGGCCTACGGGGTTTGTGAGGAGAATGCTCCTGTATTTTGCCATGAACACCTAAAGCATTGCTGAAATTACATTTAGAACCAGATAAGAGAATTTCAGTCCGATTATCATGTGGATTTAATCTGCCAAATGTAGTGCGAGATAGTATCTCGCACACCACGACATTATCTGCTCCAATGTGACGGGACCCGCGCGCAGGATGACCGGCTCCGCGCCTGTGACATCCGCCAGCGTGGACGGGACTCCACCGGGCGTTTCGCCTCCATCCAGGACGAGGGGGATGCGTCCGCCCAACTGGCGGATCACCTCCCCCATCGTGCGCGGACTCGCCTGCCCCGACAGGTTCGCGGAGGTGACCGCCATCGGTCCCGCGGCGCGCAGCAGGGCGCGCGCCACCGCGTGGTCGGGGACGCGCACGCCGACGGTGGAGGTGGCAGAGACGGCCGCGGGCAGGTCCGCGCGCTTCGCGAGGACGAGGGTCAGCGGGCCGGGCCAGAAGCGGGCGGCGAGGCGGCGCGTCCGCGCGGGGATCGCGTCCGCCACCTGGTCGAGGTCGGCCGCGTCCGCAATCAAAATCGGGATGGCTTTTTCGAGCGGGCGGTCTTTGGCGCGGTAGATGGACTCGATAGCCGCCTGGTCAAACGCCAGCGCGCCGAGGCCGTAAACCGTGTCGGTGGGGAAGGCGACCAACCCGCCCGCGCGCAAGATTTCGAGCGCGCGTGGGATGGCTTGCGGATCGCGGACGGAGATGAGTTGAGTGTTCATATTACAGATTCTTCAATCCCGAAGGGATGCGAGGATTATAGCCTGCGCATTGCATAGAAATTCCCAACCCCGAAGGGGTGTCATGGAAGGATCATGCCATCCCTTCGGGATTACGGTTCCGGCGTGCTCACCCGTTACAATCCTTTCATCCCTTCGGGATTGTGACACTTCCGAATTTACGAAAGCGCAATTTCGATCAATCGGTCTTTGCCGCTCAAGTCTGAATGCAGGGCAATGCGGGCGGAGGGGAATTTATCGCGGGCGAGGGAGAGCGCCTGCGCGCCGAGCGTGGCTTCGATCTCGAGCAGGATCAAACCCTCGGGGGCGAGCCATTCGGGCGCGATCTTGAGCAGGTGACGGATCGGGTCGAGGCCGTCGTTGCCGCCATCGAGCGCCAGGGTGGGTTCGCGTCCGTAGATGGGGAGATGTTCCAGCGTGGCGGTGGGGATGTAGGGCAGGTTGGCGCAAATCAGGTCGAAGGTCAAAGGTCGAAGGTCTGACCTTTGATCCTTCGACAGGCTCAGGGCAGGCTCTTCGACCTTTGACTCTGGCAACAGATCGCATTCAACAAATTCAATCCGATCCTGCAGGTTGAATTTTTGCGCGTTGTGTTTTGCAACTTCGAGCGCGGCGCGCGAAATATCGGTTGCCAGGACGCGCGCATCCGGCGCATGCATGGCAATGGAAACAGCAATTGCGCCAGAACCTGCGCCGATATCTGCAACGGTTCTACGTTTGGGAGAGGCTTGAAGCCAAAGGATGGCCTGCTCCACGAGCAGTTCGGTTTCGGGACGTGGGATTAAAACGTCGGGAGTGATTTCGAAATCGAGGCCGAAAAATTCCCAGTGGCCGAGGATATAGGGAAGCGGAGTCCCGGCTTCGAGGGCCGATAACGCTTGTCGGGCGGAATCCAGCTCGGGTCCAGAAAGAGGCGTTTCAGGGTGCGCCGCCAGCCAGGTGCGCGGTTTCCCCGTCAGGTGCGCCAGCAGGACCTGCGCGTCCAAGTCGGGTGAATCAGTCACCGCGCGCAGGCGGCTGGAAATTTGTTCGAGGAGGGTGGCGACTTTCATCATAGTGGCGCAAATCTGCGATTTGCGCGGACAAACCAAAGGTTTGTCCTACAATTTTTATTCTTCGTTGTCCACACCCGAGGCGGCTAGGCGTCCGGCTTCGTCGCGGGTGGAGAGTTCTTCGATGAACTGGTCAATATCGCCCGCCAGCACGCCGGGTAGGTTGTAGGAGGAAACGCCGACGCGGTGGTCGGTAACGCGGTTTTGCGGGAAGTTGTAGGTGCGGATTTTTTCGGAGCGTTCACCCGTGCCCACCTGCGAGCGGCGATCGGCGTCGAGTGCGGAGCGGCGCTTCTCTTCCGCGATCTCGAACAGGCGGGCGCGCAGGATGGACATGGCGCGCAGTTTGTTTTGCAACTGTGAGCGTTCATCCTGGCAGATGACGACCATGCCGGTGGGTTTGTGTGTGAGGCGAATGGCAGTGGAGTTCTTCTGCACGTTCTGCCCGCCCGCGCCGCCAGCCTTGAAGACTTCCACGTCCACGTCCGATTCGGGGACATCAATTTCAACCTCGTCCACTTCGGCCAGCACTGCGACGGTGGCGGTGGAGGTGTGGATGCGCCCCGACGATTCGGTGGACGGCACGCGCTGGACGCGATGCACGCCCGACTCGTATTTCAGCCTGGAGTAGGCGCCCTTGCCTTTGATCTGGAAGATGACCTCCTTGTAACCGCCGATGCCGATGGCGCTCTCGGAAAGGATCTCGCTCTTCCAATTTTGGCGGTCGGCGTAGCGCGCGTACATGCGGAACAGGTCGGCGGCGAAGAGCGCGGCCTCGTCCCCGCCCGCGCCCGCGCGGATTTCCACGAATACGTTTTTATCGTCGCGCGGGTCTTTGGGGATGAGCAGGGCTTTGATCTCGGACTCGAGGTTCTCGATCTGCGGGCCGAGTTCGGCCAGTTCCATCTCGGCCAGCGACTTGAGTTCCGCTTCCTGTTCGGAATCGAGCAGCGCCCGCGCTTCCTCGTAGGATTTCATCGCCTGGCGATATTTGCGCGCCTTCCCGACGACGGGTTCCAGGTCAACGCGTTCCTTGTTGAGTTCGGCCGCGCGCTGGTAGTTCCCGCCCACTTCGAGCAGTTCCCGGTCAATTTGTTGGAAGCGTTCTTCAATTCCAGAGAGTTTATCGAGCATACAAATTTCCTTCACTACGAAGAAAGGAAGGGCGCGAAGACTCGCTAAAAGCGCGCAGGTTTCCTTCGCGGCTAAAAAGTCTCTTCGCGGACTTCGCCCCTTCGCGGTTCAATAATGCGACATAAAGCGCGGCAAACCATGCCGCGCTTTGGGATTATACCATTTGGATGAACGGGCTAGATATTCACGACTGCCGAAAGGATCATCGAAAGAATGATGATCGCACACAACACGTAAAAAACAATCTGTGACGTGCTCAACTTGCGGGTGTTCTTGTTTTTTGCCATTTTTTCTTTTCTCACTTCTTATTCCGTAGTGGCGAGATACTATCTCGCCTTACTTCTCTTCTCAAACGCCTCTTTCATGGCGCGTTCGAGTTCTTCGAGGGTGACGGGCTTCGAGACGTACGCGTCCGCGCCCAACTCGCTGGCGCGGTTCTTCATCACATCCGACGACTCGGTGGAGAGCATCACCACCGGCAGTTCCTTCGTGGCGGGAAATCGGCGCAGGAATTCGAGCAGGTCGAGACCCGTCACATCCGGCATGTTGATGTCGAGGATCATCAAGTCGGGGCGCTTGCCTTCCAACAAGGCTTGCGCAGCCGAGCGCGCGTTGAAGAACGACGCCGTTTCGCAGTCGAGCAATTTCAGCATCAACCGCAGGGCGCGGATCATTTCTTCGTCGTCGTCCACGATCCAGATTTGTTTCATTTCACAAGTTTTTCGACTTGCAGGAAGAATTCCTCAAAGGTGATTTCGTGATCGGACGAAACGTGAAGCGTAACATCTTCAACAGGGTGCCAATGCCAACCTCCCGCGTTGTCTGCTCCAAAAATCCGCTCGTTATTGGCGATCCACGCAAAAGCGACTCTTCCCTTCCATTCGTTATAGAAAGCATCCAAAAAAGTCCGATCCTTCAAAATAATACGAAGGCGAATCGCGTTTGATCGTGTTTCATACACGGAAATGCTTTCAACCACAGGCGAATCGCCGCAAACCGCGACCACCAGTTGTTCGAATTCCTCGAGGCTTATACCATCCATTGCGAGATGTCCTGCAAGCCTTCCAGTTCTGAAACATACGCTTCCCATTCAAAGTAATCCTGCTCGACAGGATACGAGTAAGGATCGGTAATTTTTCCATTTTTCCAGGCGGTCTCAAATTCCTGAAATGTCATCGAGTATTTTTTTTCAAATTCACCAATCTGCGACTTTGCTTCTTTGATGCGCAACCGAACCAGGTCTTTCAGAGCCAACGAAAGCGCGAGATCGGGACGCGATTGTCCCGTTAACCGCCTCACTAGATTGTGCGTCGCTTTAGGAAGAACCAGGCTATCAGCAATCATGGTACGCTCCTTCACTCCAAACTGGCCTTTATACTCTCAGCCACATCCGCCGTAATTCCTTTCACGGCGGTCAACACTTTCATTTCAGGTCATTTTCCAATCGCGCCATGAATTCCTCGAAGGAGATTTCATGGTTGGATGACACATGCTGCGAAGGGTCTTCGCGCAGATGCCAGTGCCACTTCCTGTTTGCATTATCCGCGCCAAAAATCCGCAAGTTGTCCAGATATTGGGCAAATCCTGTTTTCCCATTTTCACTGTTGTAGTACACGGCGATCACAGACCTATCTCTCAGAAATATCCGTAATTTAGCTTGATGCTTGCTTTGCGCGATAACCGCAACGCGCACCACGAGAACGGACTCGTCGCAAACCTGCCTTATCTTGCTGGCAAAATCTTCGGCGCTTATTCCAGCCACTGCTCAAGCTCCTCAGTGTCCTTCAACTCCGTCACAGCCGAATCCCAATCCCAGTTATCGCTTTCAACCTCCTGGGAAAACGGATCCTTGATCCGACCATCCAGGCAAGCCTGTTCAAACTCATTGAGCGTCATGCTGTATTTTTTTTCAAAGGCGGAAATTCTTGCTCGCAATGCCTCCTTCTTGTATCGGAAAAGATCTTTGAACACCATCGGTAAAGCCGCGTCGGCGGCGGTCTCGCCCGTCATCACGCGCATCAATTCATACAATGAATTTGTGAAGGTAGCAGATTTTAGTACCATAACTTGCTCCTTGTCTTACTCCAAACTCGCCTTGATACTCTCGGACACATCCGCCGTGATCCCCTTCACAGCGGTCAACTCTTCCATTGTAGCAGACCTTATCTTGTCCACAGAGTCAAATGCTTCGCGCGAAACGTTGCATTTCCTCGTCGTCGTCTACAACCCAGATTCGATTCATTTCAGGGACTTTTCTATCTCTTTGAGAAAATCTTCAAAAGCGATCACATGGTCGGAAGCGATATGCTTCGATGGGTCCTCGCTCGGATGCCAGTGCCAACCTTTCCTATTGTCCGCGCCAAAAATGCGATGACCTTCCCGGACCTGAGCAAAGGCTGTTTTGCCCGTTTTTTGGTTATAGAAAATGTCAACGAAGCTTTCGTCCACCAAATAAGCGCGCACACTGCACCAATCCAAGCCCAAGCTCTGGTTGACAATGTTCCGAACCACCGAGGAGGCTGAACAAATTGCGATTACACCCTCCTCAAACTCGTCAACGCTCACACCAGCCATTGCGAGATTTCCTCCAGGGTTTCGAGATCGGTGGTCGCCGCCTCCCATTCCCAATCGTCTTTTTCGACTTCATAGGAATAGGGGTCCTGGATTTTTCCGTTTTCACAAGCCTCCTGAAATTCGGGAAAGGTCATGCCATACTTTTTTTCGAATTCTGCAATTTGCGCCTGAACCTCGTTTAGACGCAACCGAACGAGGTCTTTGATCGCAAGCGAAAGCGCAATATCGGAGCGAGACTGCCCTGTCAGTCGCGATAAAACATTATGGACTGATTTGGGAAGAACAACAGTTTCGGTATCAAACATTTTGGCTCCTACTCCAAACTGGCCTTGATACTCTCGGCCACATCCGCCGTGATCCCCTTCACGGCGGTCAACTCTTCCATTGTAGCAGACCTTATCTTATCCACAGAGCCGAAATGTTTCAAGAGGGCTTTTCGGCGCGCCGGCCCCACACCGGGAATCGAATCCAATGCGGAGGCCATGCCCTGCTTAGAGCGCCGCGCCCGATGTGCGGTGATGCCGAAACGGTGCGCCTCGTCGCGGATGCGTTGTACCAGATAGAGTCCCTGTGAGTGACGTGGCAGCCTGAGCGGATCGGACCTGTGCGGAAAGAAAATCTCCTCCTCCTGCTTGGCAAGCCCGACCACGGGGACCTTGTCCGCCAGCCCCGCATTTTCCAGGACTTTGACGACGCGGCCCAACTGTCCCTTTCCACCGTCAATAATGATCAGATCGGGCAGGATGGAGAACGACGCGTCCGGCTTGGACCCCGGGCTGGCCGCTGTTTCCCGGGCCGATTGCCACCTTCGGAATCTCCGGGTGAGCATTTCCTCCATCGAAGCGAAGTCGTCGGGCGCGCCGATGCTGGCGCTGTCCGCGAAGCGCCCCTGTGGGGCTATGTTGAACTTGCGATACAGCCGCTTGGCGGGCACGCCCTGCTCGAAGACCACCATCGAGCCGACGGTTGCCACGCCCTGCGTGTGCGACACATCGTAGCACTCGATGCGGTTCGGCGGCGCGGACAACCCCAGCGCGGACTGCAACTCCGCCAGCGCCTGCTCCTGCTTGTGCGCGTCCGCCTGCCATTGCGCGCGCAACGCGGACAGGGTCTCGGTTGCATTCTCCGCCGCCATCTGGACAAGTTCCTGCGGCTGGCCCTCACGCGGGACGCGGATCTCCACTTTCCCGCCGCCGCGCCGCGAACGCATCCACTCGCCGATGATCTTGGCTTCCTCGATCTCCTGCGGCAACAACAATTGCTGTGGCACGGAAGCGGCCTCGGTGTAGAACTGCTTGACGAACTGCTCCATGACCTCGTTGTCTGCCGCGTCCTCCGTCCCTTCGAGGATGAAGTACTCGCGTCCGATCAACTTGCCGCCGCGGATGAAGAAGATCTGCACGCAGGCTTCCCCGTCCGAGCGCGCCATGGCGATCACATCCGAGTCCTTGTAATCCGAAGCAAAGACCACCTTCTGGCGTTCGATGATACTCTGCATGGCTTTCATCTGGTCGCGCAGGGCGGCGGCTTTCTCGAAACGCAATTCTTCGGAAGCCTTGTCCATCTCGGCCTGGACGCGCGCCACCACCGGCTCGGAATGTCCGCTGAGGAAATCCATCAGGTCGGAAATCATTTGGCGGTATTGGGCCTGGGTGGCCGCGCCGATACAGGGTGCGGTACACAGCTGGATGTCGTAGTAGAGACACGCCCGCTTGTCCGTCCCGGTGATGTCGCGGTCGCAGGTCAAATACGGGAAGACGCGGCGGAGCACGTCGAGAGTCTGGTAGACCGCCCAGGCGGAGGTGTAAGGCCCGAAATAACGGGAGCCGTCCTCGGTCATCTGGCGCGTCACGGTGACTTTGGGGAAGGGTTCGCCCCAGTGGATTTTGATGTAGGGATAGCGCTTGTCGTCCTTCAACCTGACGTTGAACTTGGGGCGGTGCCGTTTGATCAGGTTCATCTCGAGGATGAGCGCCTCGAGTTCCGACCCGACGACGATCCACTCGATGTGCGCGATCTCGCGGACGAGGCGGCGCGTCTTGTTATCGTGGCTGTTGTCCGCGCGGAAATACGAGCGGACGCGGTTCTTCAGGCTGATGGCCTTGCCAACGTAGATGATCGTCCCCTCGGCGTTTTTCATCAGGTAACAGCCGGGTTTGGGCGGGAGCGTGGAAAGGATGCCTTCGATGTGGGCGGAGATTTCCATAAGTATAATTTTAGCACAAGCAAATTCGTTGGTGATTACCCACAAGTCGCCGTTCGCTCGCAGTTGCACTGCGGGCGCAGGCGGCAGTCCAACTGCCGCCTGAACTTGTGGGTAATCACCAGTAATCACCAGATTGACTCGGCTACAAATCCGTAGTATTCTGAAAACTCTGGAAATCTTTTTTGAGCCATATTTTTCCTCCATATACAGGGGTTTTGCTCGCCTGTCCCCGTGTATACGGGGGGTATGAGTAACCATTTTAGACTTTTCCAGAGTTTTCAGTAGTATTATAAAAATAAGGAGGCAGGAGTCACTTACGGAAAGGAGAGAACATGATCGACGACATCCGAGGAAGTGTTTCACTATCTATCGCTTCACCCTCGACAGCAGCTTGTGCATGCAGTTGTGGTTGTAGATGTACGTGCGGTTGTTTCTGCTTTGTGGGGATCAACAAAACATCGAACTTCACACCAGCCGCAAACAACAACCTGGTGTCTCCCGCAAATGACAGATACAGCTCGAATTTCACGGCAGGCCAAGGCCCGTAACCGTTAGCCTGTAGTAAGCAAGCTCTTGCCTCCTGGCGAATCGTCGAAAAGAAAGAAAAAAAATAGATGGCGCTTGATTGTAATAAACCGCTTGTAAAGAGAATTCGGACACCCTCAGGGTATTATCTTTACGATAGCAGAAGCAATCGTCTGCTACAAGTAACCAAGCGAATGTCTGAAATAATCGACTGCGTTGATATAGTTCCAGAAGAAGAAATCCTTAATTTACACAAAGATAAAGCAACGACGAAGCATGCAATTAATATCTTGCGTGAATTGTCGCAAAAGAAAGGTTTATTCAGGCCGGGTCCTCTCAAGGCGAGAGGAAGTCTTGTTTATGACGATTTTGTCGCATCGCAATTAAAATATGGGGCTGAAATGATGACCCTGGAAGTTACGGACTTATGCAATCTGCGTTGCCATTACTGTATATTTTCAGGAGGTTATGAGTATTATCCTAAGCATGGCGTTAGAAAGATGTCAACTGAAGTGGGAAGGCGCGCAATTGATTTTTATTTATCAACTCGAATGGATGCACAAGAACTTTCGATTGGTTTCTATGGGGGAGAACCCCTATTGAACTTTGATTTAGTTCAATATTGTTGTGAATATGCCATCGAAAGTGAAAAGAAAAATGGTCAAACTAGGCAATTACATTTCTCAATCACCACCAATGGTACCTTGCTAAGTAATGAAACGATTTCCTGGTTGATGGACAAGGAATTTAATGTTACTGTTAGTTGTGACGGCCCAGCTCATATTCATGACAAGCATAGAATACTTCCTTCAGGAAAGGGAAGTTTTGATCAAGTCTTTTTGAATCTTCAAGAAATATACGAGAAAAACCCAAAATATTACGAGAACCATATCTTGATAAACTGTGTCCTGTGCCCATGTAGCGACCTCATGGAAATTCGTGAGTTTTTTGAAAATAACAGTCATTTATTTAGGAATAAGATTCGAGTTTCAAATGTAAACCCTGGATATCCGGATTACTTTAACGAACATCCAGCTTACGAGGGACGAAGTAAAGATTGGGACATGCTACATCAAGAATACATCACGGCTCATTTACACGGAAGAACAAACAGCAAGCGTTTCCAGAATTCCTTTTGCCGAAGTCTATTCGAGCACGACTATTTATTGTTTCACCGTAGGCAGATTCTCGATGAGGCCCATGAAACCCTCAACAGGGTCAATTCCTGTTTCCCAGGTGGGAGAAAAATCTTTGTAGATGTGGAAGGTAATTTGCATGTGTGCGAAAGGGTGACAAGGCATTTTCCTATTGGTACTATTTGGGATGGTTACAATCTAAAGGCAACAAAAAACGTCTTCAATAATTTTTCTAAAACAATGGATTCAACTGTTTGTCGAAGTTGTTGGGTCGTTCAATTGTGCCCAAATTGCCTTACATGCGGAACTGATGGAAATTTTCCCGCAGATTTTCAAATACAAGATTGTCCAAAGTATTCAAACTGGGTAGAAGAAATGATAACCAATTACTGCAAAGTGCTCGAACAAAACCCTAATGCATTCGATTACATGGATGATTATCTACTTTCATAAAAATGAGATCATGTAGATAATACCTTCGCTATAATTCGTAAGTGACCACAATACCTCTATAGATGGGAGTGTAGGTCTGCCCAAAACCACCATATATAGCGGTTATTGCTCGTGGCATTGAACTCAAAATCGCTCTCTTCACCTTAGCCGTTTCTAGCAACTCCTTCGAAGTAGCAACGTGAGTTAAATCCTATGATGTATGAAACTAAAGAAACCGATATAAAAGTATGCAACGTCGTGAAGAGCTATGGGTATGTTGTCGCTCTCGATAATGTAAGATTGGATGTTGCCAAGGGCGAGATTTACGGGCTTCTTGGTCCGAATGGTGCAGGCAAAACTACCATGATTCGAATACTTGCCGGCCTTATCCGACCCACGGCTGGTAGCATATGGCTATCGGGGATCTGCGTCAATAAACAACCAGCACAAGCATTAAAAAAAGCGGGTTTTATAATGGATTCAACAGCCGCCTATCCATTTCTATCTGGAAGACAAAACTTGGAAGCGGCTTCAAGGATGCTTCATAACAAACAGCAAATCACCGTTGAAAAAGTGTTATCTCTCGTAGGCCTACTGGAGAATGCAGACCGTCCTGCCTCTTCATATTCCCTCGGCATGAAAAGGAGACTCGACATCGGAATTGTTCTCCTGAAAGATCCCGATGTATTTATTCTTGATGAACCAACCAGCGGACTAGATCCCAACGGCATTAGCCAAATCCATCAATTACTTCTAGAGATGATGAAAATCGGTAAAACCGTATTGTTTTCTAGCCATCAACTTCAAGAAGTGCAACAATTGTGCAAGAGGGTTGCGATATTGAACAAAGGTAGAATTGTCGCTGAGGGACTTCTAAATGATTTATTGAAATCTTGGCCGGAAACTGTTCGGATGCGATTTGCGTTTGTTGAAAGAGCGAAAGAAGTATTGTCGTCCATGCATGATAGCCCACTCAAAAAACAATCCAATGACGTTTTTACGATTGATATTTCCAAGCATACTTTATCAGATGTGCTTGCCTATCTCGAGCAACACGCAATAAGGCCGATTGACATCACCACCGAGGAAAGATTGGATGAATATTTTATGAGAATGACGGAGGAACGAAATGAATAAACTGTTCCGTTCTTATCTTTTTATATTATTAAGAAATAAGCTCACCTGGTTTTTTGTCTTAGCATTAGTCCTTTTTGTAAACGTTGTTATATATTCCGTTTATTTTATATATCCAAGTTTTTCGCCTGACGTTTTTTATCAAATGAAAGATTTTCTTTCGTTTCCCTCTTTGCTGTTTCATATCGATTTTGCGATTTCAATTCATTTTTCTTTAGTTTTAGGCTTTTTTTATTGTTCCATGGTGTCGGGAAATGAATATATTTGGCACACGATCCGTATGCCGTTATTGCTTGGGCACCCTCGATGGAAAATAGTATTATCCAAATACTTGGTAATTATTGTAATAATCTTCGTTGCGACTTTATTTGCGTCATTAACTGCCGCGCTTGTTGGGTTTCTCGGGGTGAAACACGCGAATTTTCCGGTGCATTTGATTAACGCTGAAGTAGCGTGGTTGGCGATTCGTACATTCCTAATTGCGATAGTTGGGCTTGCAGTTTATATGGCGTTGGATGTTGCTATCAGCACATCGACTCGTTCTTCATTACTGGGATTTAGTCTCAGCCTCTTAGTCTTTTTTTTAGAGATGTTCTTCTCCAGTATGGTTATGCCTGTACCCAGACTTGCCAAATACTCGCTGTATTTCAATTATTTTAATTTGGTTTTAGTTCCTGAAGGCTATAAATATCCGACGTTTCATTTTCCGATGTTGATTGCCGTTTGCGTTTATGGGCTTCTTTTCATTCTCTGGATGGTCTTGTCTTTCCAACATCAACAAATTCACGAATAATGATTTTGAAGAAGAATCCCAAGATATAAAATTAATACAATTCATCCTCAGTTGCAAACGGAAATCTTGTTTCTCCCACAAAGGTAATCAAACTGGTTTGTATTAATAGAAACCTATGAAAAAAGACAATGCCCAGAAAAACGATTCTCAATTGAAGGGACTATTACTTGCGGTAAAACTAGTCTGGAGAACTCATAAGGGTTTGACCTTGGCGTTGGTCGCCGCGACCCTGCTTCAATCCACAATGCCAGCTACAATGGCTTGGTTAGGAAAATTAATTGTCGATTCCGTGGTCCAAGAGATCAATGTTCCCAATAATGATTGGCATCGAATTACTTTCTTGGTGCTTTTATCATTTGTTTTAGCGGTATTAACGCAGTTAATTCTCTCGCTCTTTCAAGCTTGTCATGACGTACTAGGCGATTCTCTTAGCAAAGACACAAATGTTTTAATTTTGGAGAAAGCAGCTTCTTTAGATCTATCGTACTTTGAAACGCCTTCTCATTATGATATGCTGCAACGCGCAACCCAAGAGGCCGGATATCGCCCAATGATGATGCTCCAGAATATTTTTACTTTAGGCGGAAACCTCATAACACTCGTATCTCTCCTTCTACTATTATCTCGGTTTAGTTTGTTCGCCTTATTTATTTTAGGGGTGACAATTCTCCCAATAGGCGTTATTCAAACTTTCATTGGGCAGACGAGATTTCAAACATATTTCAAACAGGCTGGCGACCAACGTAAGCTTTCATATTTAAATTCATTACTTACATCGAGGGTATATGTTAAAGAAATAAAACTTTTTGAATTGCAGAAAATAATCCTGGAGAGATTTATAAGCCTATATACAAAAGTGAATAAGAACAAAAGGGCCTTGTATGCTCAAAGTTATTCTCTGGAAATAGTCTTTAATGTCATCGCAACGTTAGGATATTATGGGCTGTACGCATGGATTATCGCAAAAACAGTAAATTCGGCGATCACTTTGGGCGATATGACCATGTACATGATGATTATTTCATCTGCACAATCAAAAGGTATGGAATTATTGACGGGATTAGCAGGGTTGTATGAACAGGGTTTATTCTGGGATAATTTATTTAGTTATTTACAACTACAGCCGCACATTTCGTCCAATGAGCACAAATTTAAGGTCCCTACACAGCTACACGATGGAATTGAATTAAAAGGGGTTTCATTTAAGTATCCGGGTACAGAACGATACGTATTACATGATATCAATCTAAAAATTATGCCCGGTGAAAAATTGGCACTTGTAGGCCCAAACGGTGCCGGGAAAACAACTCTAGTTAAATTATTTGCCCGTTTGTATGATCCTGACGAGGGAACCATTTATCTCGATGGAGTCGATCTACGTGACTATGATGTTAAGGACTTGCACTCAAATATAAGTGTTATCTTTCAAGATTTCGTGCAGTACAGTTTTAGCGCCCGAGAGAATATCGGTTTCGGGAAATGCGATGATCTGGAAAATATTGAACAAATAATCGAATCGGCACAGAAAAGTGGCGCTCATGAATTTATAAGCAAACTACCGCAAGGCTATGACACAATTCTTGGAAAATGGCTGGATGGCTCATCGACGGATCTGTCATTTGGAGAATGGCAAAAGATTGCACTCGCGCGATCATATATACGAGACGCGCCCTTATTAATTCTTGATGAACCTACATCCTCCCTTGATGCTTTTGCAGAGTACGAGATTTTTAAAAACTTTAAAGAGATTGCGCTTAACAGAACATTAATCCTGATTTCCCATCGATATTCCACAGTTCGGTTAGCAGATCGGATATTAGTATTAACAGGCGGCCGAATTATCGAGAATGGGCGCCATAAAGAATTAATTGCGCGGGATGGCTTGTACGCTACGATGTATAAACTACAGGCACAAGGATATCAGTCGTAATTTTGCTCGATTATCGTGGAGTTTAGGGATTACGAATAAACGATTGGTGATGTGACCAGTATTGTAGCTCTCGCCATTGTCGTGAACGGTGGCCACGAGACCATCGTACCCAACCAAGTGGTCTTCATTTAGGAATGGACAAATCCCCCCTGCCCTGCCCTGCTATACTCTTACATGCAACGTTGACTTTCCCTGCCTTTGGCAGTTTTGTGTAGCATCACCCATGGTACGCGCAAACCCCGGCGGAAATTCTGGCTGGGGCATTTTTCTACGTTGAACTTAACCGCCCATGGCGGATAATATCCTATTGAAATTCGAGGTAAACGAACAAATGAGTAAGAAAGAAAAATTGAAGATCGTCCCCCTGGGGGAGGGTTGGGAGAGGTCGGCAAGAATATGACCGCCTGTGAATACGGCGGCGATATTCTGATTGTAGACGCGGGCATCATGTTCCCTGAGAACGACATGCTCGGCATTGACTACATCATCCCCGACTTCGACTACCTGCTCGACAAAGCCAACCGGGTGCGCGGCATTGTCATCACGCACGGACACGAGGACCACATCGGCGCGGTGCGCCACGTGCTGCTGGTGGGCATAATCAAGAGCCGTCGCCAGCATGGGCAGGATACGGCGGATCATACCCAGCGGCATCTGCCCACTGCGTTCGTGGATGCTTTTCAAATAGGCGGCCAGCGACGGGCCGTTGATGTATTCCATCACAATGTAAGGCCGATCGTCAAACACATCGTAATCATAGACCTGGATGATGTTGGGATGGCGCAAGCCAGCCGCCACGCGCGCCTCGCGCTGGAAGCGCTCGAACAGATCCGTGTTCTCTTCGAAGTAGCCGTGCAAAAATTTTACCGCCACAGGGCGTTGTAAAGTTGTATGCGTGCCGAGATAGACCTCCGCCATGCCCCCGCGGCCAAGCAATTTTTCGATGCGAACTTTTCCGAGTGTCTTGCCAATCCAGACTGACATGGTGGGAATTATACCTGTTTCTGAATATGGGGACAATAAAAAATAATTTCCATTTGATGACAGTATAATCAGGCCATTCCTTACCCGGAGAATCGCTTGGAACAACCCCTGGAAATCCTGCTTGGACAATTGCTCCGCGCCCGCGGACTCAAACTCGCCACCGCCGAATCCTGCACGGGCGGCCTGATCGCAGACAAAATCACGGATGTGCCTGGCTCCTCCGATTATTTCCTCGGCGGCTTCGTCTCCTACGCTTACGAAGCCAAGGTCGCCAGCCTGGGCGTTTCGTGGGACACCCTGAAAGCCCACGGCGCGGTC